>Ga0210054_1000300_pt1 | contig 49110 bp, 43 predicted proteins | sample CryGeymeta201516_FD_185470 | JGI IMG/M metagenome (GOLD analysis project Ga0210054, IMG submission 185470) | Groundwater microbial communities from Crystal Geyser aquifers in Utah, USA - Crystal Geyser metaG 2015-16 (SPAdes) (version 2) | ecosystem: Environmental > Aquatic > Deep subsurface >... | reverse complement strand
AAAAATGAATTTCACTCGAATTTGAGATACGTCGGCGAGCAGAGTCTTAAATCGGTGTACACTCAAAAGAAGCCCTCATACGTGTACCCTCATTTTTTACCAAATTTTTTACCATATATAGAGGAAACGGAATATTTAAATTTCTCGAAGGAGAAATTTAAATATTTAAAGAAATCGTTAAAAAATTTGACTTGGGTGTTTACGGTGCTATTTAGACCCAAGAAATAACAGTTTAGAAAATATTTTGAAGTAGAGAAAATCCCACGGTGACAGGCTAAAATCGATGTATAAGCGAAAGTAGTCTGTCGTGGAGGGACTTTGTGTCTTTTAGTGCATTTACCAAATTTTTTACCATATATAGAGGAAATGAAATATTTTAATTTCTCCCCGAGAAATTGAAATATTTTAAGAAATCGTTAAAAAAATTTGACTTCGGTGTTTACGGTGTTATTTAGACCCGAAAAATGAATTTCACTCGAATTGGAGATATGTCGGTGAGCAGGGCCTTAAATCGTTGTACACTCAAAAGAAGCCCTCATACGTGTACCCTCATTTTTTACCAAATTTTTTACCATATATAGAGGAAAAATGAATATTTAAATTTCTCTCCCGAGAAATTTAAATATTTAACTTAAAAATAATAACGAAAAATGAATTTCACTCGAATTGGAGATATGTCGTCTACCAGAGTCTTAAATCGGTGTACACTCAAAAGAAGCTCTCATACGTGGATCTTCACTTTTACCAAATTTTTTACCATATATAGAGGAAAAGTAAAAGTTGGATATATATTAAATTAATAAACGAATGAATGAAAGATATAATTGGAAAATAAAATAAACGAATGGATAAAAGATTAAAAGAAAGAAAAAAAAGAAACAAAAAAAAGAAAGAGATTGGAAACCAATACTGATGAGTGAGAACAGGAAACGAGAAAAGAGATTGAGGGAATAGAATAGGAAAATGGATTTAGACTCAAGGCTAGAACGGAAAGGCTTTAGGAACCAACGTAGGTAGTGAGAAACAGAAAAAAATCTGGAATAAAAGGCTAAAAGGTATTGGGATTGGGTGGAAATTAAGCAAATTGGGAGGGAGTTCTTATTAGACAATAAAGTGCAACGAGGAAACTAAAAATGGATAAAGTGATTCAGCCGCATAGAAGAGCTAGAGATCTGAAATGATCTCTAATTTCTTCATAGTCTTTCAAAATAACCGTGATAGGAAACTCTAAAATTACTGCACCAACTTTGTTTGAAATCTATTGTATTTTTACTGAATTGAAACTCTTAGGTGAAAGATACGAAACTGGATTAAAAAAGACTCATTCTGATAGAAATTTATGGATTTGATAGAGCACGTCGTGGGTGCACTTATTCATGGTGAGTATTATTTTACAGGGGGTACCTTACGTTTATAGAAATGGGTCGATTTAAAGCAGTCTCCGTGGGCGTTAAAAGTGGTGAAAATTTAATATCCTATACGATTTTGTTCAACTATTCATTTTTTTATTTTATCATAACACAGGAAAAGAAAAAAATTAACATTATTTTACTCATATCGAGAACTACAATGCAAATTTGCCGGTTAAATTCCGCCAAGTTTGAAAATGTCATTAAAAAAAAAAGATTTAATCAAGAAAATACGTAACTTTCAACTTAACTTTGGTCCACAACATCCTGCGGCTCATGGCGTTTTAAGACTAGTCTTGGAATTGTCAGGAGAAACTGTTATAAAAGCAATGCCGCATATTGGTCTTTTACATCGTGGTACAGAAAAACTAATTGAGTACAAAAATTATGTTCAAGCTTTACCTTATTTTGATCGATTGGACTATGTTTCAATGCTGGCACAAGAACATTCTTATTGTTTGGCGGTTGAAAAATTGCTAAACTGTAGCATACCAGAACGTGCAAAATATATTCGAGTAATTTTTGCAGAGATAACAAGAATTTTAAACCATTTGTTAGCTATCGGTTGTCATGCGATGGACGTTGGTGCTATGACACCTATGCTTTGGGCCTTTGAAGAACGAGAAAAATTAATGGAATTTTATGAACGTGTATCTGGTGCAAGAATGCATGCAGCCTACTATCGGCCCGGTGGAGTTCACACTGATTTACCAAAAGGTTTATTAGCCGATATTCATATCTTTTTACAGCTATTCAATAATAAGATTATTGAAATAGAAGAAATGTTATCTGAAAATAGAATATGGAAAGAAAGATTGATCGGTATAGGAGTTGTTTCTGCAAAAGATGCTCTGGACTGGGGCTTTAGCGGTGCGATGTTACGAGGTTCAGGAATTCAATGGGATCTGAGAAAAAGTCAACCTTATGAAGTTTACGACAAAGTAGATTTTGACATAGCTGTTGGCAATCACGGAGATTGTTACGATCGCTATCTAGTTAGGTTACTAGAAATGAAACAGTCGATAAAAATTATTGAAGAGTGTTTAAATGCTATACCTAACGGACCTATAAAAAATAATGATACAAAAATAACACCTCCACTGCGTATGCATACTAAAAAGTCTATGGAAGCTCTAATTCATCACTTTAAAAGTTACACAAATGGTGTCAACATACCAGCAAATGAAACTTACGTTGGTACAGAGGCGCCGAAAGGAGAATTTGGCGTTTATTTAGTGTCAGATAACACGAATAAACCTTACAGGTGTAAAATAAAAGCTCCGGGGTTTGCTCATTTACAAGCTTTAGATTTTATGTCACAAGGGCACATGATTGCTGATGTTGTTACAATAATTGGAACACAAGATATTGTATTTGGAGAAATTGATCGCTAACTTGTTTTCATTAATTATATACTAAATGGCTTTAACGAAAAAGAAAATAGTTCAAATTTTTTCTGACGGTAGTTTAAATATTAATACGACTTTTCTTAAAAAATCTGGTAAAATAAAAATTGGTGGTAAAGATCACACAACTTTTACTTTTAATAGAAGAAATTTAAATTTAGTGATGAATTCAAAATCTTTTGAAAACTTTAAAACGAAATATTTGAAATTTTAGGTATTTAACAATACCCATCTAAGAATAAACATGGCCACGACGTGCTCTATCAAATCCATAAATTTCTATCAGAATGAGTCTTTTTTAATCCAGTTTTGTATCTTTCAATCTTAAAATTTGAAAAGAAAATAAATTAAGTGGATATTAAATTTTCACCACTTTTAACGCCCACGGAGACTGCTTTAAATCGACCCATTTCTATAAACGTAAGGTACCCCCTGTAAAATAATACTCACCATGAATAAGTGCACCCACGACGTGCTCTATCAAATCCATAAATTTCTATCAGAATGAGTCTTTTTTAATCCAGTTTTGTATCTTTCAATCTTAAAATTTGAAAAGAAAATAAATTAAGTGGATATTAAATTTTCACCACTTTTAACGCCCACGGAGACTGCTTTAAATCGACCCATTTCTATAAACGTAAGGTACCCCCTGTAAAGTAAAATTTCCTTTATCAATTATCAATGAACATATTAAAAATATTTCCATTTATAAAACTTGAGATTTTCAATAAAGAACCGTGTTTTATCGTAAGAACACATTTATTAAATAAAGCTTTGTTTTTAATGAAAAATCATTTTAAATATCAATTTAAAATGTTGACGTGTATTTCCGGAGTCGATTATCCAAACAATACGTATCGATTTCAAGTTGTTTACGAACTTTTAAGTTTGAGGTTTAATTCTCGAACTCGTGTAAAATGTTTTGTTAACGAACTTATTCCGGTGAATTCTGTAGAAAATGTGTTTCGAGGTGCAAGCTGGTGGGAATGTGAAGTTTGGGATTTATACGGAATTTTTTTCAATAACCACTCCAACTTAGTCAGAATTTTGACTGATTACGGTTTTGAAGGCTACCCCTTAAGAAAAGACTTTCCACTAAGCGGATTCTACGAATCTAGGTACCATCACACAAAACATCGGGTTGTCTACGGAGAAATTGAACTTAGTCAAGAATACAGAACTTTTGATTTTCCATCACCATGGGAAGATTCTAATCGATAATGAAAAAGTTATTAGAAAAAGATAAGAAAATCAGAAAAAATGTTAAAAACTTTGAAAAAAAAAAATTAATACTTAAAACAATTTCAAATAATTTAAATTTACCCGATTTGCTGAGATTTAATGCCTTTAATAACTTAAACAAAATTTCTAACCAAACTTCAAAAACTTTTATTTCAAATCGATGCGTAAATACCATTAACAAGAAAAAGTTTAATAAGTTAACACACTTTTCAAGAATGGTTTTTTTAATGCTAGTTCGAGACAAAAGTATTCACGGTTTAGATAAAGTAAGTTGGTAATTAAAGTAATCTTTATGCAAGCAAATATACAATCATATAGTTTTTATTCATTTATTTCTCGATGGATTTTTTCGACCAATCACAAAGATATCGGAATATTATATTTACTTTTTGGCGCTGTTGCTGGCGTTGCTGGAACAACACTTTCTTTATATATCCGGTTTACTCTAGCACAACCAAATTCTAGTTTTCTAGAGCACAATTACCAGCTTTACAACGTAATTGTTACAGGACACGCTTTTCTGATGATTTTTTTTGCCGTAATGCCTATTTTAATTGGTGGATTTGGAAACTTAATGGTGCCATTAATGATCGGTGCGCCAGATATGGCGTTCCCACGAATGAACAACATTAGTTTTTGGCTATTACCACCTTCTTTGTTGTTATTAATAGAGTCCATGCTTTGTGAAGCGGGGGTAGGTACCGGCTGGACCGTTTATCCTCCTCTATCTAGTATCACCGCTCACTCTGGGGGATCTGTTGACTTAGCCATTTTTAGTATACATCTTTCAGGAGCTTCATCAATTTTAGGAGCGATTAACTTCATTTGTACAATAACGAACATGAGAACAAAGAATTTAGCCTTTCACAGACTACCGCTATTTGCGTGGGCTATTTTCATCACAGCTTTTTTATTATTACTTTCGTTACCTGTTCTAGCCGGTGCAATCACTATGTTGTTGACCGATAGAAATTTCAACACGACTTTTTTTGACCCTGCTGGAGGAGGAGATCCTGTTTTATATCAACACCTTTTTTGGTTTTTCGGTCACCCAGAAGTATACGTGCTGATTTTACCTGGTTTCGGTATTATTAGTCACATTGTTGTAAGTGCATCTCGAAAACCTATTTTCGGGTATCTTGGAATGGTATATGGTGCGCCGTTGCGCTTGTTTTTCCGTTATGTATTTTAGTCAAATACGTGTGAATTCGTTTTCTTTAAAGAAAGTCACGAGTCTTCTCTGGGTAGCAATCAATAAAGATTGTGGAAAAGCACAGAGCGACAGCAAGTTGAGACTTAATATGAGAAAGTCAAGACTACTTGAGACGATTTTAAACATGGTTACGATAAGAAACTTGATACGCTTAGCTGGGACGTCATTATCCTATTGGTTACCTCATATTTATAACCTTGTTGTCATGTGGTCGTGGTCATGCATACAGGGCTTCAATCAAGAAAACACTGACACAGCACTTCAAGGAGAAGTTTGCAAAGCGCAAGAACCTAAATTTAAAAGACTTAAAAACCGGAAAAATTTAAGAACTACGGGATTTAACCCTCGTAATTGTTTATATCGTTATGAAGGAAAACGGAGCGTTCATAGTACTTCTTGCATAAAGGAAGGGACGCAGACAAACAAACCTTTTGTTAACTCTCGCCGACTATTTACTACAAAAGATTCGCTAATAAATCTGGATGAGCGGGTTATGGTCACGGAGCTGAAACAGTTGGTAGAAAAATGCAAGAATAGAGATGGTAGGTATGGGAACTTAATTCAGATTATTGGCTCTTTTTCAACTATCCAACTTGCCTATTTAATGGTTAAAAGTAATCCAGGTATATCTCCAAAAGGAATTGACAGTACAACTTTAGATGGTTTAAGTTTTAAATCGCTACAAAAGATATCGCAAGATGTTCTTAGTGGTAAAATAAAATTTTCTCCTGTCAGACGAGTATATATTCCAAAATTAGGTAAATCTGTTGTACGACCTCTCGGTGTTAGTAATCCACGTGAAAAAATAGTACAAAAAGCTATGGAAATGGTTTTGACTGCTATTTTTGAAGAAACGTTTTTAGATTGTAGTCACGGGTCTAGGCCTGGTCGTAGCTGTCATACCGCTTTGAAACATTTACAATTGAAAATCGGTAATGCTTCAACTTACTCTTGGGTAATTGAAGGGGATATTAAAGGTTGTTTCGATAATATTCAACATGATATGATCATAAAAGGACTGAAGCGAAAAGTTGATTGCGTTAGTACACTCACTTTAGCTAAACGAATCCTAAGTGCTGGATATGTACTAAATGAAGACTTAAAGAAAGTTGGTAAGAAAAATGCGAAAGTATATCGAACCAACGTAGGTACCCCGCAAGGGGTCGTCTTGAGTCCTTTATTTAGCAATATAGTATTACACGAATTGGATGAATTTATCGAAGGAAAATTAAAAATTGAGTATACGAAAGGTAAAAAACGAAAAGCTAATTTGGAGTATCGAAAACTTAGGTACCGGATTAAACGTGAAACTGATCTTAAAAAGCGACGTGCTTTGATTAACGAATGTCTTAAAGTTCCGTCCAAGGATTTTTATGATCCTGACTTTAAGAGACTATTTTATGTTAGATATGTTGACGATTGGGTTATTTTAATGACTGGGTCAATTAAAGAAGCTAAAGACTTGCGTGACTTAGTTTCTAGAAAATTACAGAGTATAGGTTTAACTCTGAATTTGGAAAAGACTCACATTATTTCATTAAGAGGAAAAGAAAAATGTCATTTTCTTGGGGTGGATTTTTTTATTCGAAAGAATACTGATAAACACCACAAGCCTGTTAGTTTAGTTAAAAAAAATACCACAATTCGTCAAAAATTTGTGCCAAGGATTATCCTACATGCCCCCATCTTGAAACTTCTAGTTAAGTTAAACGATAAAGGCTTTGTAAGGAGAAACCACATGAGTGAATTCTTTCCAATTGCAAAGACCAACTGTACGAATTTAACACATGCACAAATTGTAAATTATTTTAACAGCCATATACGAGGAATTCTTAATTATTACTGTTGTGTTCATAACAGAAATGAGTTATGGTCAATTGTTCGATTTCTTAATTACTCCTGTGCCTTAACTTTGGCACGGAAATTTAAATTAAAAACTTTAGCTAAGACCTTCAAAAAGTTTGGTCGTGATTTGAGCTTTGTTAATAAAAAAGGTAAGGAATATAGAATTTTCAGACCTGATAATTTGAGAATGCTACCAATGAACGAAAGATTTAAGATTAATGAAAACAATAACATTGACGAGTTATTAAACCAGACTCGGACTAATAGCTTAACTCGTTCCCAATTTGATGAGCCTTGTGCCATCTGTGGGACACTTGACAATATTGAAATTCACCACTTAAGGTCTGTAAAAGATGTTCGAGTGAAAACTAGAACATATGCACAATGGACCGGTGGTTTTTTAAGAAAGTCAATCCCTTTATGTAAAGACCACCATGTACAACTCCATGCGGGTAATTTATCACATGAGAACGCAAAACGGTTATCAATATATAAAGGCAAGATACATGATAATAAAAGAAAAATTAAATAGAAGTATTTTTGTTTGTCGGAGAGCCGTATGATGGGAAACTATCACGTACGGTTCGGAGGGCAGTGTATTCCTATATGCACTGACCCCTACCGATGTTTTCAATTGGAATTTTAGGATTTATAGTTTGGGCTCACCATATGTACACCGTTGGTTTAGATATTGATACTAGAGCGTATTTCACAGCGGCGACCATGATCATTGCTGTACCAACAGGAATTAAAATTTTTAGTTGGTTAGCAACTTTATGGGGAAGTTCTTTAAAACTAAGAGCACCACTTCTTTTCGCACTAGGTTTTATTTTCCTGTTTACTGTAGGAGGAGTAACTGGAGTGGTTTTAGCAAATTCTGGGATTGATGTTGCTCTGCATGATACTTACTATGTCGTAGCTCACTTCCATTACGTAGGGCGATCGAAAGTCCTAGTACCCTTCCTTAAGAGTTTGCGGACTCGGATACTGTGAATCAGCACCTCCCGTCTAGGGTTTTGGCCCTGGCGCGAATCAGGTGTAAGAGCTTGCTTTCTCAGGGAGAGTATGGTTGCATTAGAATCTATGATAAATAAATATGGGATCGTGGAACCCTTTTGTTATATTAAAACAAAACCATCGCGTTTCATTTTTGGGAGCACGTTCGCCAAGAATGCCGCACATACAAGATGGATAATGCCGTTTAAGCATAATCATAGCAACCTAACCTCTCGTTATAAAGGTACACGAGGAAATTCGACATATGCTGGAAGCTACAGAAGCTTTTCTGACTCCAGTAGAAGCGAAGTAACAGTAGCGGCTAAATGTACCTGGTTACCTATGATAATACCAGGACAAAAAAGTTGTGAAGTACTTCATTTGGATCCGAACTATGCTCGGGCGTCGAAAGACTCCTTTAAGCTGTTCAAATTATATGAAAAAAGGATCAATAAGTCATCAAAAAGAGTTCAAGAGGCATTCAGTAAGAACAATCTTTTAAATGCGTATCTTGACCTTTACTGTCTTATTGACCAAGCTGGAAGTTACACCAAAAAGGTAGGTGCTTTAAGACTACCTCTATACCAAAACCTCTGCAACCCTTGTGTCTTATTAATTGCTTATTCTGGCTTGAAAAAGAAGAAGGCTGGTGGCGTAGATGATGTTCCTGTAGAAAATGTCACTTTAGCCTCGATACTTACTTTAAGTCTAGATCTACGTTCAAAGAAATACTCGCCTAGTTATACTAAAAGGGTGTTTATTCCTAAAGCCAATGGAAAAATGAGACCGCTAGGAATTCCATCATCAAGGGATAAGATTTTGCAAAAAGCTCTTCTTATAGTTTTAGAACCTTTGTTTGAAAATGTATTCTTGGATTCTTCCCATGGGTTTAGGCAAAAACGTAGCTGTCACTCTGCCCTTAAGAAAATGTATTTTGAGTGGCGTGCTGTTAAGTGGTTTGTTGAATGTGATTTTGTTTCATGTTTTGACAGGATAAGTCATCCTATTGTAATGTCTATTTTTAGTAGATACGTCGACGACTACTGGACCTGTAATCTGATTAATCGATTCCTTAAGAAGGGTTATGTACACTTTGGAAGTCTTTGTGACAGTCAACTTGAACTCAAAATAGGAACACCACAAGGATCAATCATAAGCCCCCTTATTTGTAATATCCTTCTTCACGACCTTGATAGTTTTGTTGAAGGGTATATCAATAAATATTCCAACTACAAAGATCGTGCAATTAAAGTTAGTGAGGAGTATAATGAGACGAGAAGAATCTCTGGCACTCCTTTTGAACCGGTGTATGATGATCTTCGGAAAGTCATTCATCGAGATGTATCTGGCAAAAAAATTACTGGTGCTCTTCGAGAAATCCGAAAGATCGATGCTGCTGCCCGAGGTGTCAGATACTATAAGGAGGATCAAGATGCAAAGAAAATTCAATATATTCGTTATGCTGATGACTTTGTGCTTGGCCTTATATGTGACAAGCGTTTTGCTTATGGTACGCTTTGTGCTGTCGCAAACTTCTCAGGGATTCTAGGAATGACTTTAAGTAAAGAAAAGTCAGGTGTTAAACACCATGAGAAAGGAACTCTTTTCCTAGGCTTCAAAATCTTTGGGAACTATGGTTTTAATGTCAAACAGCGTACAAACAAAGATGGGTCTACTCAGAGGGTGGGAGATGTTGTACTCAAATTCGGAATCCCACTAGAGAGACTTTTTGAACGTTATGCTGATCGAGGTTTTTTCCAAAAAGTTAAAAATAAGAAGTCTGAAAAGTTCGTCGGTAGACGAGTAGATAAATGGCTTTTTCTGGATAATGAATATGAAATTATTCAGAGATTTAACTTTATTACAAGAGGAATTAAGTACTACTATTCGTGTTCCACTTATAGAAGTACTCTCGATAGGTTTTGGCATAATTTAAAAAGGTCAGCTGCCCTCACTCTTGCTCATAAGTATAAAAAGCGGAGTGCTAAATGGGCTTTTGACAAATTTGGTAAAGATCTTACTGTAACTAACAGAAAAGGTGATAAAAAGGTATCTTTCGAGATACCTCTAAGTGGTGGAAAGATTAAATTCGCCAATGGTAACATCGACCACATGCTGGTTGTACCTAAAGGTTCTCCCTTACCTGTTACTTTAACTGCCGTCTGCTCGGCTTCAGAACTAGATTGTGCAATTCCTAATTGTACTCTTAAAGCGTCTGAATGGCACCACGTCAAGCATAGAAAGAGGATTAAGGGAAATCAAAGGCAAAAGTCTTTATATGCTTACACTGCTAAGCAAGTTCCTCTGTGCAAGAATCATCATTTTCTCGTTCACTCTGGCAAGTACGACGGACCATCTCTCAGAAAGTTACTTGGCTATACTCCTAGTGACTTTGATTGATAAAAGAACTAATCTTGTCTGTCGTTTCTTATTTTTCAAGATTCGAAGGAGCGCGCAGTGCCGCCGAAAGGTCGCTCGCTGCGTGCGGATGGCAGCTTGTTCTCTTAATTGAGGGCATTCTAAGCCGTATTTGAGTATGGGAGCAGTATTTTCTATTTTTGGAGGTATTTACTTTTGGTTCGAGAAACTAACAGGAGTAGAGTACTCAGAAGTACTAGCGCAGATTCATTTCTGGGTGTTTTTCGTTGGAGTGAACTTAACCTTTTTTCCTATGCATTGGCTTGGGGTTGCGGGAATGCCGCGACGAATACCAGACTATCCAGATGCTTTCTATACTTTTAACAAGATAGCGTCGTGGGGTTCTGAAATTTCTGCGTTTTCTCTTCTTATCTTTTTAGGATTACTAATCGAAGCGTTTTATACTCAAAAAACAGCTAAGGTTTAAATTCTAAAAATACATTATGTTACTATTATCACCTTTAGAACAATTTCAAATTTTATCACTAGTAACTATAGAAATATTTGGTTTCGACTTTTCAATCACTAATGCTTTACTAGTAAACATTCTCGCTTTTTTGTGCTTTAGTGGTACTATATACTTTTTCAGTTCGAATAAAAATAGTTTAAATAAATCTTCTTTTTTTTTCATCCCTAATCCATGGCAAGTTGTTTTTGAATCTGTATACGAGGTTGTTTCACAACTAGTATTTGATTTAGTTAGTACAGGAAGTGAAAAGTATTTCCCTTTTATTACAGTAATTTTTTCTTTTATTTTATTCAATAATCTGATCGGATTAGTTCCATATAGTTTTACTATAACTAGTCATCTTATTATTACATTCGCTTTATCATTCGGTATTTTCATTGGGTTGAATATTATTTGTTATAAAAAACATAATGTTCACATGTTTTCTTTATTCTTGCCAGCGAACACTACTTTTTTTCTAGCATTACTATTAGTGCCCATTGAATTTGTTTCGTATATTGCAAAGCCTATTAGTTTAGGTGTTCGATTATTTATTAATTTAATGGCTGGTCACAGTTTATTAAAAGTAATTGTAGGATTTGCATGGAGCATGCTTTTATTGGATGGTTTTCAAGCTTTTAGTTTTTTGATTCCACTATTTATTTTAACTTTACTAATGGGACTAGAGTTAGGGGTGGCTTTGATTCAAACTTACGTATTTATTACTTTAACTTGTATCTATCTTAATGAAAGCGAAGTGCTTCACTAAAAAATATTCTTGTAAGAAAAAAAATAAAGATTTTATATGACGCAATACCTGATAAGAATCTATTCTAAGGACAAAAAATCACTGCACTATTTTTTAAAGTTTTTCAAACGCCACAATCAAATACAAAATTCTCAACAACTTTTTCATTTGTTGAGAAAAAAAAAAATGAAAAAAAAAATAACTGTGTTAAAGTCACCTCACGTTAATAAGACAGCTCAGGAGCAGTTTAGTTATACTGTACATTCCGTAGACATGTTTTGTTGTTCGTTAGAAATCAAAAAGTTTTTAATTTTTCTGAAAAAAACTAGAAATGAATTATTTCCTAGTGTAAAAATAAAAATAAACGGGACATTTGTTAGAACAAAAGAACTTTTTACAGAAAAATTATTAGACCCAGATAAGACGACATTCTATGTGAACAAACCTTTTTGGTCGACACAAACAATGAAAAGTAAACTTCTAAATGTAAATACACCGTCGTTTAAGAACGATGGTTTGTTAAAAAAAACGTTGTTTTATCTAAAGTATTTAGATAGCTATGGAAGTTTCAAGTAAAAACCAGTTCAGATAGCTCAGTTGGTAGAGCAAAGGACTGAAAATCCTTGTGTCGGCAGTTCAAAGCTGTCTCTGAACAAATAAAAATATGAAAAACCATTTTTGGAATATGTTCACAAACATAAGAAATGGGCAACTTACTAAACGAAGTTTTATTTATCAAAAAAGAAAAAAATTATGTGAGTCTTTCCTAAGAATCCTGTGGAATGAAGACTTTATTGTTGGATATACTATTTCTAAAAAAAAAGAAGGTTCAATCAAAATATTTTTAAAATATGTAAATGATGGTAAACCGGCCATAAATAATATAAAATTAATTACTAAACCCGGAAGACGAGTTTTTTATTCAATTAAACAAATATGGAAAACTGATTCTAATAAAAATTTTCTTATTTTTTCCACTAACAAAGGTTTACAGACTATCGAAGGTTGTAAAAAACTAAAAATAGGAGGTGAACCGTTTATTGTTATCAATTAAAAATAAGCAACATGATAGATAAGTATAATGTTAAAATACCAACAGATATTACTGTAATTTATAGTGAAAGAAAAAGAACCTTAATCTTTATAGGACCGTTAAAAAAAAAGTCTATGAAATTAAAATTAAAAATCTTTGTTGACAGATCCAAAGAAATTTTAAGTGTCAGTCCCATAGTTTTTAGTCAGATATCTAATACTGAAAGAAAAAAAATTAAAACTTTTCGAAATACTACAGTAGCGCAAATAAAACTTATGTTAATCGAGAGTTCGATCTCCTTACACAAAAAGCTTAAAATTAGTGGAGTGGGTTATCGGGCATTTTTTTCCGAAAAATTTGGTGACAAGTTACTTACTTTAAAACTTGGTTACAGTCATTATATATATATGAAAATTCCTAAGAATTTAACTATTAACTGTTCGGCGAAAACAAAACTTTATATTTTTGGAAATTCTTATGATGATGTGTCTAATTTTTCCGCACTGATTAGGGCTAATAAACTACCAGAACCTTATAAAGGTAAAGGCGTGCTCTATGAAGATGAGGTAATTGTCCTAAAAGAAGGTAAGAAAATTTAAGCAATGAAGTTAAAAAGAATAACAAAATCAAAAAACAAGCTATTACAGCTGCAAATTATTAAACTGTGTTATAAAAAAAAATCGTACAATTTTGGTACCGACTTGAGACAAATTGAAATATATTTACATAAAACTTCAGATATTATTTACAAGTATCACGTCGCTAATAAAAAAATTCTTTTTTTAGGATTTCCTAGTAGCTTTAAAGAAATTCTAAAAAATACCAAACATATGTCAATACCTGAATTTGTTTGGTTTAACGGAATGCTTAGTAATAGAGTTTCGTGCAGTCATGACTCAGCAGACAAAACCTCTAAGAGCATCTTTAAACTCATGCTAAAACTAAAGAAAAAATTAGATTTAGTAGTTATATATGACTTAGATTACAATTCTACGGGCATTAAAGAAAGTTACTTGTCACGGATACCTGTGATAACATTTAGTAAACAACTGAACGTCTTAAATCCGAAAACAACTTATGACTTATTAAATAGTTATAGCTTTTTGAATGAAAAAGTTGAACATAATAATTTCATTTTCTCATTTCTAAAAGCGACTCTCCATCGAGCCGAAAAAACAAAAAAAGCTCGTAACTATAAAAGTCTGAATAAATTGCGAGAAGTATATAGGAAAAAAGATAAATGGAATTTTAGAAAATCATCCTGGAAAGATGGAAAGACTCAGAGTTATCAAAAACCTAAGTATTTTATTGAAAAAAACTAAAGATGGTTAAAAAGAATACCAGACACAAACCTTTATACAAAAAATTTTTAAGATTAAAAACCAATCCTTGGTCGGATAACAAACTTTTAAAAATAGAAACTAAATCAGGAATAGACTTTCATGATAAAAATAGAAAATTCTTCAAAAAGCCGCAAACAAAAAAAGAATTTATTCAAACTGATCGATTTAAGAAAAAAAAATGGGTGAAATTTTTAGATTTTCTTAAAAGGACAAACAAATTCTATAGAAAATTCAAGCCCTACAAAATTTACTCCTACGAGACATCTAAATTCGCTAGTCAAGGGAATTCTTTAAGGAAAAAATGTAGAAACGAACTTATACATAAAAAAACATTTAGTTATATGTACGGGGTTTTGACAAGAAAATATTTAAAAGACAATATGACAAGAATTTATAACTCCAAAAGCTCTCGAAACCCTATGAGAACGTCTATTGAATTTTTCGAAAGTCGTCTAGATTCAGTATTATACAGATCTAAATTTGCACTCAGTTTTAAAAGCGCTCATCAGTTAATTGCGCATAAACATGTAAAGGTAAACTACAAGATTGAGCAAAATAAATCATATATTCTAAAACAAGGTGATTTAATACAAATCAATTCCAAATCCGTCGAAATTATTCAAACAAATTTAAATAAACAACTCAAAGAACGTCCGGATTTTATTCTCTGGCCTTTACCACCAAGTTACTTGGCTATTAACTACAACACTTTAGAAATTATTTTCGGTAACGTCAAAAATTTTGATTTTTCAACGTCTTTCACGTATCGAACTACTACTGATTCAGTTATAACAAGTTATTACAGGAATTAAAAAATTAAATATCTCGAACATGGAGATAATCGGACTCGAACCGATAACTTTATGCTTGCAAAGCATACACTCTACCAATTAAGTTATATCCCCTTATTGTAAACGATTTTTAAAAATTATTTTTTATGCAAATCCTTTAAAGTATTTAAAATCTAAAATAGAAGTGTAAGATCCTAGACTTACGATGTTTTTTACATTATTTAGTTCCAATGATATCTTATTTCTGAATTTTCTTGTTTCAACATAACTAGGAATAACTTCTGTAATATTATAAGCGTAATAAACGTATAGAACGAGCAATAAATTGAAAATTAAAGAAAAACTTATCATAACATCAAACTGTGCCATAAAATTAAAAACTGAAAAAACTCGTTTGGTGGAATTGGTAGACACGTCAGACTTAAAATCTGATTTTAATTATAAAGTATCGGTTCAAGTCCGGTAACGAGTAGAAATAGAAAAATCACCAAAATGATGGAATTGGTAGACATGCTAGGTTTAGGTTCTAGTTCCGAAAGGAGTTGGGGTTCAAGTCCCTTTTTTGGTATACATCGTATAGTTTGAGAATAAATAAAAAGTTAGTTTTGAACTTTGAAACATGTAAATTGTTTAGATAACTTCGACAAACATTTTAACCCTATAACCCCGTATATACTCAGTAAAAACGCTTTTATAAAAATGTCTTTTTCAAATTAGTGTTATTTTACAGGGGGTACCTTACGTTTACAAAAATGGGCCGATTTAACGCCGTCTCCGACGGCGTTAAAAGTGGTGAAAATTTAATATCCACTTAATTTATTTTCTTTTCAAATTTTAAGATTAAAAGATACAAAATTAGATTAAAAGACTCATTCTGATAGAAATGTATCTGTTTCGGTGTTTATTTTTAGATTAGTATTATTTTACAGGGGGTACCTTACGTTTATAGAAATGGGTCGATTTAAAGCAGTCTCCGTGGGCGTTAAAAGTGGTGAAAATTTAATATCCACTTAATTTATTTTCTTTTCAAATTTTAAGATTGAAAGATACAAAACTGGATTAAAAAAGACTCATTCTGATAGAAATGTATCTGTTTCGGTGTTTATTTTTAGATTAGTGTTATTGGAATAAAAGGATTCGAACCTTTAAATGACCGTACCAAAAACGATTGCCTTACCATTTGGCTATATTCCACTTTGATTGAATTACTAGAGATGGGAATTGAACCCACTATCTTCAGATTATGAGACTGACATGTAACCGTTACACTGCTCTAGCTAGACTGTTGTAATTTTGTGTTAAAAAAAACTAAATTGTAAAGAATAATGGTGCAAGCAAATACTTGTTCCCAATATAGTGAAGATGTAGCTTAATTTGGTTAAAGCGTCGACCTGTCACGTCGAAGATTGCGGGTTCAAGTCCCGTCTTTTTCGAATAAGAACAAATCTAATTTCTATTGAAAATAAGACTTTTAAATTTTGAATTTGTTGTTTTTTATAGGTTCCAACAGTATCGAATTTTTTAATTTGTAATATACTGTTAAAATCGCTAATCCTAGAGCAGACTCCGAAGCAGCAATAGTGAGAACAAACAAGACAAAAACGGAACCGAACATATCATCTAAATAAATGGAAAACGCTATAAAATTAAAATTTACAGCTAATAGTAATAATTCTATACACATAATCGCAACTAAAATATTTTTTCTGTTTAAAATCAACCCAAGTGCTCCTGCACAAAAAATAAGAGTTGTTACTTTCAAAACATATCCTAAATTTAATACTAACATAAATATTTTTTTGAGTACACCGAGATTTGAACTCGGGACCAGTGGATTAAAAGTCCAATGCTCTACCGACTGAGCTACGTACTCATTTTTTGTTGCATCAAATTTCGTCCCGTACTTTTATTATAGTGCGAAAAGAAATAAAAAAACAATCATAAGTGCGAATAGAGCAATTGCCTCAGTTAACGCAAATCCTAAAATAGCCATTTTAAAAAGTTCATCTTTTAAAGATGGATTTCTTGAGATTCCTATTACTAATGCGCCAAATACTGTACCAATTCCAACTCCAGCTCCTGCTAGACCAATTGTTGCTAATCCTGCTCCTATATATTTTGCTGCTTGTAATTCCATAAAAAAACCTAAATAAATTTTGGTTTAAGGTATTTTCGGTAAAGTTAAAAAGCAGCAGCTTTTTGTTTCAGTTTAACCATTCTGTACTTTAGTTTTTTCCTAGTCATTTGAAATTTATTTGTCTAAAAAGTTAAGTTTTTTAAATAATTTTTGTTTTTAAAGGCAATTTAGCACTTCCTGTTCTTAAAGCATTTTTTATAATTTTTGGATCATTAATACCACACATTTCAAACAGCACAGTGCCTCCTTTCACTCTGGCTCCCCAATGCGATAAAGCACCTTTTCCTTTACCCATTCGTGATGAAACAGATTTCGCAGTGATAGGCATATCAGGAAAGATGCGAATCCAGATTTTACCCTTTTTTTTTATTTTTCTTGAAATAGCTTGACGGGAAGCTTCTATTTGGCGAGCACTTATTATACCTGAGTTAACTGCCTTTAAGCCAACTACTCCAAATTGTAGTTTACTTGTTTTAAATTCTAGTTTACGAAGTTTTCCTTTTTTGGTTTTTTTATACTTGGTTTTTTTTGGTTGTAAAAACATTATATGATTTTCTTAATTTTTCTTACAAATCCATACTTTAATACCAAAAGTTCCATTTGAGGTAAAAGCTGTCGACTTAGACGAATCAATTATGGAGTCAATTTTAAGTAAAGATATTTTACCAATTTTCACTATTTTATTTCGCGACCGTGCAGCGTTATTCAGTCTTCCAGAGATCAAGATTTTAATTCCATGTACTTTAGAAGGTTTTTGGAAAACAATTAACGTAAGACTTTCTTGTAAAAAATTGAAAAAAAAGTTGTGTCGTTTTATTGTTTCAAGTTGAGAAGCAACAAAAGCTCCTAGTAGCTTTGCTGAATTGTGTTGTTTAATCAATGGGACTAAAAGTGATCTACCTTCTTTAAAAAAAGGTGTTTTTTCAAATTTGCGGAAACTTAATAGGGCTTGCTTTGAATTAGAGTCTGAGCTTATAAAGTTAATTTCCTGTACCGTTAGATTTATATTAAATCTATTATGTGTAAATAAATTCAGACTTTCTAAAATTTTCTTTGAAAGACTATTTAAACTCAATAATTTTTTGCTACCTAGTTTTGACAGGTGTTCTTCATAGGCGCGTAACGTTCGTACGTAATTTAATTTACTCGATGGGTTTTTCGCAGATCTTCTTCGTAAATAGTTTCCCTTCATTACATTTTTAAGTTTAACTTCTCTTTTTTTTTGTAAAAACAATTTTTTTTCTGTTATCGATATACTTTTTTTAAATTCGAAAAAATGTGGCTCTGTTTTATGGACAGATAAAAAAATATTTATTACGAAATCTGAAAAATTAAGCTTGTAGTTATGTAGGTTAAAACCATTATTTTTGAGAATTTGTCCCAAATATTGTTCAATTTCTAAACTTCTAAAAATATTTGCATGCAGCTCACTTTTACTTTTTTCAAAATATTGATGTTTCCAATGATGGCTCATATATTATTTTTTCTTTTTCTTTTTTTTAAATGCAAACTCAACTCTGGTTTTAACGAATTCACCAAATTTATGACCTAACATTTCTTTTGTAACGACAATTTCTTTAAAATTTTTACCAGTGTGCACGTTCAAAGTTTGTCCAATAAATTTAGGAATTATTGAAGAACTTCGAGATATTTCAACGGAATTATCAAATGTGTTTTCAGAGTTTTTAGGTTTGATGTAAACCCCTTTCCATTTTGCTCGTTTCATTTATTTAAATAAACTTACTTTTTACTTTTTTTAGATGTTTTCTTATTAGGCTTTCCCCAAGGCGAAAAGCTTTTTCCAGATTTCTTCCCTTCTCCACCTCCATGTGGGTGATCTATAGGATTCATAGCGACACCTCTAACTTTGGGCCTTCTGTTTAACCACCGAGACTGTCCCGCCTTACCTAAATGAGTTAGCAAGTAAGATTCATTCGAAAGAATTCCCAATGTTACATAGGATTGCAAAGGTATGAGTCTTTCTTTTTTTGAGCTTAATTCTACGCGAGCATAATCTGAAGCTTTCTCTTTAAGGATCGAAAAAGTTCCAGCTGCGCGCGTGAACACCGCTTTTTTTTCAGGACTGAGTGGAACATTATGAATGAAACTACCTTCGGGTATTTTAAAAAGAGGTAAAGAATTACCTACGTGAAGCTCAGCTTCTAGGCCGGATTCCACAATATTTCCAATGTTTAGCTTAGCGGGCGCTAAAATGTAAAAAAAAAGTTTTTTTGCAAAATCATATACCGAAGCTATGTTTGAACTTCTATTTGGATCGTATTCAATACTTACTACGATTCCTACAGATTTGGTTGTTCGAGAAAAATCGATTTGCCTGTAGCGTTTCTTATGACCATTTCCTTTATGTCTCACGGTTATTCTTCCAGAATGGTTCCTACCAGATGATGTTTTTAGTCCCACCACTTTCGTTTTAATAATAGGCTTATTACGTAATAGTTTTCGGTTTAGTTTTATTAAGTGTCGTTGTGACGGAGTTGTTGGTTTTGAGAATATAAGTGCCATAAATTTAAATTTTAAATTATATGAAAAACAATATAGAAAAAAACCTATTCTTAGATAATTTAAGCTTAAAAAAAAAACATATTTACTCTAAAAAAATAGTAGAGTCTATCTTCAAACTTAAAGATTCTTTAAGTGGTAAACAAAAACGTAACCGGCTTAGTTTTTTACCAAAAACACTAACAGATAAAAGTATTTCAAAAAAAAGCGGTTCTGTGTTAGTTTATACTGTTTATTTTAGTTTTTCTACGGTGAACACATTTCTTTACGTGACTGATGCCTTGGGAAGTTTGAAATTTCGTTACTCTGCAGGATTAGTTGATTTTAAAGGGAAACAAAAAAAGAGCAGAATTCAAGTATTGAATCGTTTTTTCAGAGAGCTCGGAAAATTAAAGATTGGTACCCTAAAAGATAAACCTGTTGCACTACATTTAAATAACGTGGGATTTTATAAGTACCTAATTGTTAAAAACCTAAAAAAAGATTTTTTTGTTAGATTTATCAAAAGTTATCAAACTTACCCTTATAATGGGTGCAGAAGAAAAAAACAATTACGTAAAAGATAGATTAATACGGCTTTTGTTTTACTTATAAAGGAAGAGATGGCTGAGTGGTTTAAAGCGGTAGATTGTAAATCTATTGAGGTATCTCATCGTAGGTTCGAATCCTGCTCTCTTCAAAAATTATACTGTGAGCGAGACATAGCGTAGTTTGGTAGCGCGTCTAGTTTGGGACTAGAAGGTCATGTGTTCAAATCACATTGTTTCGAAAAAATGTCAACTTTTTTTTCTAAGAGAATAGGGAAATTTTAAATTTGTTAATAAAAACTGGTACATCATTGCAACGTTTTTTTTGTAGTTTAATGATCTTATGTTTTTAGATTGGGTGACCGTATATATTCTTTTATTTAACTTAACAGCCAACACAGTAAAAAGTGTGGAATTTAAGGTATTTATTAAATTGTTTCTTGTTAGAAGTTTACTGTTTTCTTGAGGTTCTAGAAAAAAAAATGTACTATTTATAATATTTAATACATTTCTATATATAGAATTTTCTAATGTCTTTGCTGTTGTATTATGATATGGTTTATAATAGTTTAATTTTAATTTGTGTAAGTTCTGCTCTATGGCTATCCAGTTCTGGGAATTTTGATTCGTGCCAATCGTAAATAACAGAAAATTGTTCTTTTGTAAATATTGTTTCGTTTTAGAAATTTGATAGTTTCTTAGATTGAATTTCATTTATATTATGAAAATAGGCTTAGCAGGACTTGAACCTACGTCTGTGCCGTTATGAGCGGCATGTTCTACCAGCTGAACTATAAGCCTACAGAAAAGATTTTATTACTTTTATAAAAAAATTAAAAATGAGAAGTGTAGGATTTGGGCAAATCGTGATTTTATTGTTGTTATGTTTTTTGTTGTTTGGAGACCTTTCTAGTTTAAAAAAAAAATTAACAGATATTGGAAAACGAGTCAATACTTATCTGTTAAAAAAGAACAGGAAAAAAGGGAGTTGAACCCCTGACCTTTAGTTTTGGAAACCACTGTTCTACCTCTGAACTATTTTCCTGTAACGTAAAAATCTATATCTATGAAAATCTATAGTTACTATTTAGAAATCAAAAACCGTCTAGCGTTATTATTACTAAGTTGGAGTTCAACAGTTATAATCAATTATATTTACAGAGAAGTTCTATTATTTACTTTCACAAAGCAGAACGCATATTTGCACTCTTATGCGTACGGGCTATTCTATTTCATATTTACAGATGTAACAGAAATTTTTTCTGCATATATCACAATAATTTTTTTTGTAGGAAATCAAGTTTTAGTTTTATACTTATGTTACCATTTGCTGATTTTTACGGCTTCGGGTTTATATAAATCAGAATATAATTACTTACTTTTTGTTTTCAAAATCTCTTTGTTTTTATTTTTTCTCGCTATGATGATATTTATTCAAATTGTATTCCCTCTTAGTTGGGGATTTTTTCTAAGTTTTCAAAATTTAACAACACTTGAGTCATTAACTCTGCATTTTGAAGCAAAATTAAGTGAATATTTAGACTTTTACATAACATTCTATTATATTTGTATTATGTATTTTCAGACCTTTTTGTTATTGGCTTTGTTTGTCGATTATTTTAAAAATGAACTAGGAATCATTAAAAACTTGAGAAAGTTTTTTTATTTCTTCTTTGTTTTATTTTCAACTCTTGCAACTCCTCCAGACATTTTCAGTCAAATTGTTTTGAGTTTTAGTCTTATATTTGGTTTTGAGATCCTAGTGTTTTATCTTATTTTGAGAAAAGCTTTAATTAGGTAACCAGTTAAAACTGATTAGGATACTTGAAGTTAAAATAATAAAACTTAAAGATAAAGGTAAAAACGATTTCCATCCTAATTGCATTAATTGGTCATATCTATATCGAGGCAGTGTCGCACGAGTTACAATAAAAAATACTACACCGATCGCAATTTTTAGACTAAACCAAAAACTACCCGGAAATAAATAGAGTGGGAAAGTGTTAAAGGGAGGCAGCCATCCGCCTAAAAATAAGATCGCCGCAAAAGAACTCATTAAAAGCATATTAGAATATTCTGCAAGAAAGAATAAGGCAAATGTCATCGCTGAATATTCTACATTATAACCTGAAACGAGCTCTGCTTCTGCTTCTGGCAAATCAAACGGATGCCGATTGGTTTCAGCAAGCATTGATATGTAAAATATTATAAACATTGGAAATAATGGAATAACAAAGTAAGTTTTTGTTTGTGCTAAAACGATGTTACTGAGATTGAAAGATCCAGCACAAAGCACCGTGGTTAAAACAATGAATCCGATAGAAATTTCATATGAAATCATTTGGGCAGCAGATCTTAAAGCACCTAGGTAAGCATATTTTGAGTTACTCGACCACCCAGCTAAAAGTATTCCGTAGACATTCAGAGATGAAATTGCAAATAGATATAGAATTCCAAAGTTAATATCGGCTATTACAATTTTCTGTGAAAAGGGAATTATTGCCCAACTAATTAAGCTTAGAATAAAAGACAGCACAGGCGCTAATATGAATACAACAAGGTTGGAATTACTTGGTAGAGTTGTTTCTTTAACAAATAACTTTAGACCATCAGCTAAAGCTTGTAATAGCCCCATAAAACCTACAACGTTCGGGCCTCTCCTTCGTTGGATCGCTCCCATTATTTTTCTCTCTGCAACGGTAAAAAATGCCACTGCGATAAGGACTGGTACAATAACGGTAAGAGTTTTGATAACTAGAATTAAAATTTTCATTATTTAAAATATAAAAGCTAAAACTGGACTTGAACCAGTGTTTCAAGATTTGCAATCTAGCACATTAGCCTGTTATGTTATTTAGCCGTTTAGAAATTCAATATAGACTTTCGTTACCGTTAATTGGAATTACTACAAAGATGTAACGTATTTTAACAAGTAGCAAAATCAAGGATAAGGTGGGATTCGAACCCACGGTATTTTTCAAAATACAATAGTTTTCAAAACTAACGCCTTAAACCTCTCGACCACTTATCCAAAAATTTGTTAGATTTCATTTTCAGACTTATTTTTTAAGAAAGGAAATTTTAATGAATCTATTAAAAATTGAAGTTCTTTCTGGGTTTTTGCGGTTGTTGAAACGTAGATATCTAAAGCAGGTAAATCTCCAAACAGAGGATACTGGCGTTCAAACTCTGGTAGTAGAATTTCTTGGCACGCTAACCGGAACGCAAAAGTTGAAGGTTTCATCTGCAATCGAAAGCCTACGAAATTCCGTAGTTTTGGTAGAATCTCTAAGTGTAATCTCGTTAAAAAGTTATTCATTTCTTTTTTTCTAAGAACTATCACACACCCTGTTGGCTGACCTTTTTGAATCTTTAGCAAAACATTTGCATTTTTTGATATTGATAATTTACCCTTTTTAGATGTAATAATTTCTAGAGCCAAAAGAGTTGTCGCAAATTTTTGAATGTTAGAGTTTTTACACCCAAAATTTAGAGTTATCTTTTCTAATGTCGGTATTTTTCCGGGGTTCTTATATAGAAATTTGTTGATTAAGTCATATTGAATGATTTTTTCATTATACTTTTGTAAAAAATTCATAAGTAATTTTCCAGCTAATTTTTAGAACATCCCCGTAGAAAGTGTTATAAATTTCATAAGTTGTTTTTTCTTCAACTTCGAAGGTACGGGTTCAGTTATTCGAGTTGCTATTGGGTTCCCTTTCTTATTTATAAGAGTGACAGCGTTACAGTTTCGTGTTTTTTTGTCGTAAAACACTGTACTCCCATCGATTTTCTGTACTTGTTTTTTTGTTCTAAGAACTAGAGCTTTGTAGGTTTCGCCCTTTTTGACTTTAGCTGTAAGTTTCGATTTATTTCGAAGTTCTTGTACAGAAACTACAATGATATCGCCTAACTTTGCGTATTTTTTTTTATATCCTCCTAAAACTTTTATACATTTTACAGTTTTTGCACCTGAGTTATCGGCTACTTGTAGAATTGTTTCTTGTTGAATCATGTAAATTTTAAGTTTATAAAAATTCTTTGATATTTTTACTCGCGTTCGTAGCTCAATTTGGATAGAGCGTTGGATTTCGGTCCCAAAGGTTATAGGTTCGATTCCTGTCGAGCGTAGAAATTAATTAAGAAACTACCAACGGTAATGTTTGAAATATTTTCTTTTTAATAACGCCCTACTTTGAAGTTCATTTTTAAAAACTACAGCATTTCCTTCAGAGATAGCGTTTGAAAGAATTTCGTGTTTTAATTGCTTGAAAAAAGCGTCTCTCGTATTCGAAGCTGAGGTCTTAATCAGATATTTCAATGCCCAAGAAGTTCTATATATATAATTGGACAAAAAAGCTGGAATTTCTGTCGTTGATTTTTTCTTTCGGTTTTTATTTTTAAGTTGTATAACTCTAAACATAGGTGTTGAGTTTGAAACAGATAACTGAATTAAGTTACTATGGGACTTCTTTTGAGATTTTTGAATTAATTTAAAACTCTTTATAAGGAGTTTTTCACTTATTTGTTTTTTTCCGCTTTTTAATATGTGATTCAGCAACTTTCTTTTTAATTCTTGTTTTTTCATAAACTTTATATTGTTATTAAATTATAAATATTTTTTTAGACTTTTTGTTCCATATTTAGATCGAGAAGTTTTTCGTTTGGTTAACCCAGCAAAGTCTAGCTTTCCTCTTACTAAATGATACTTTATACCCGGCAAGTCTTTTACTCGGCCCCCCCGGATCAATACGTTTGAATATTCTTGAAGATTGTGCTCTCCTTCTCCAGGAATATAAGCGTAAACCATTTTTTTATTTGATAATTTTAACCTAGCAAGCTTACGTAAAGCTGAGTTTGGTTTTCTAGGAGTCCGTAGGACTAGCTTTGTACAAATCCCTTTTCTCTGGGGAGAACTTTCTAGTGCTGGAGTCTTTTTCTTTTTTTTTTTTTGAACTCTTTTTTTTTTACAAAGTTGGTTGTAAGTAGGCATGTGTGTTTGAACTTCAAATTATCGACAATAGATCATATAATTATTTTTAATCCCTTTTGGGTAAAATCTGTCTTTTAAATCTTAAAGTTTGAAAAGAAAATAAATTAAGTGGATATTAAATTTTCACTAGTTTTAACGCCGTCGGAGACTGCCTTAAATCGGCCCATTTTTATAAACGTAAGGTACCCCCTGTAAAATAACACTAATCTAAAAATAAACACCGAAACAGATACATTTCTATCAGAATGAGTCTTTTAATCTTAAAATTTGAAATGGAATATTTGATTTCTACCATTTTTAACGTCGATAGGGACGGCTTTAAATCAGATCATTTTTATAAATGCAAGGTACCCCCTGTAAAGAATAATTTCTACTTAAGCACCTTGTGCAGGAAGTTTAGTTATAAGCCTAAGTGGATTTGAACCACTGTCCTTACGCTTATCAGGCGTACGCTCTAACCAACTGAGCTATAGGCTTTTTAGACAATTAGCTAGAATGATTTTCTAGGTTTGTCATAATTAGGTAGTGGTATTGACTTGTAGGTAGCGTTAATAAAACAATAGGCATAAATCCATGGTTTACTCCACAAATTTCACTACATTGTCCAAAGAATACCCCAAACCGTTTAATAAACAAATTTACTTGATTTAATCTTCCTGGGCATGCATCAATTTTTAAACCGAAAGACGGAATGGTCCAGCTGTGTAAAACATCTATAGCACTGACAAGAAGACGCATATGGGTATTTGTTGGTAATATTACTCTTTTATTAGTTTCTAAGTTTCTGAAAAATCCTTTACAGTTATGTAATTCTTCGTTACTTAGCATATAACAAGCATATTTCAATGTTTTAGTTTCTAGACACGACCGAAAATCTGAAATTTCATAACTCCAAAACCATTGATGTCCTAGAACTTTAATTGAAAAATCTGGAATCGATATCTCGTCCATTGAGTATAATAAACTAAAAGAAGGCGAAGCTAATGTCAATAATGTTATAGCGGGCAAAGAAGTCCAAATAATTTCCAATTCATTTGAATGAAAAAAATTAGCAGCTTGACTATTATTGAATTCATCATAACTATAAATTGTTGTAAACAGCAACCAACTAACTAAAAGTACGATCATAATAATAATAAAAAGCAAGTGTTTGTTGAATAGTAAGATCCCTTCCATAATAGAACTTGCAGGATCTTGCAGAGTTAACTGCCAAAAATCAGGAGCATCACAAATTAAAAGGAAAGCAGATAAAGTAATGTTGTTTTCCTTAAAAAAATTAAAAGGTTTAGTTAATAAAGCATATATATTTTTATTCATATTTTTTTTCACAAAGTTAATTTTTAAATTACCATTCCAAAGCTTGCATTTTCCAGACATAGATAAAACCGATGCCCAATTCTAACAGAAAATCTATCATTGACCAAAACCCTAGAAGATTTAATTGTGATAAGGTAATAGACCACGGCAATAAAAATACTACTTCAATATCAAAAAGAATAAATAAAATAGCTACCAAACAAAATCTGACATCGAACTTGTTGCGGGTATCTTCGTATGGCTCAAAACCACATTCGTAAGAAGACAATTTTTCAGATTCGGGTTTTTGACTTGTTAAAGTATATGACAAAACAGCAATTACTAGAGCTAAAACAACTGCTACAATTAAAAATATGAAAATTCCTAAGTATTCTTCTTTAAATATTGAAACATTGAATGAAAATTGTTCAATATATTTTTCAAATAGAACTGTTGTCATATTTTATTCTGTAGTAGTAAAATTAAACAGACGAGTTACTCCACCAATAAACATTAATAAATAGGAATAACCAAACAACATCAACAAAGTGCCAATACCAAATTGCCGATTCGAATCCAAAATGGTGATGGTTGGTAAAATGATTAAAAACAATTCGAATAAAAGACACGAATAAGGCAATGGTTCCAACAAATACATGAAAACCATGGAATCCTGTAGCCATATAAAAACAAGAACCATAGATTCCATCACTAATATTAAATGAAGCTTCTACGTACTCAAGACCCTGAAGACATGTAAATAGAATTGCAAGAACTAAAGTGAACATTAACGCCAATAAAGTTTGTTTTTTTGCTCTTGCTACTAGAGCATGGTGTGCCCAAGTTACAGTTGCTCCTGATGTCAATAGAAAAAAAGTATTTGTTAGTGGAATAGTATAAGTATCCATTGGAGTAATTGCTTTTGGCGGCCAAACAGCTCCAATATTATACACTGGAGCAAGACTTGAATGAAAAAAACCCCAAAAAAATGCAAAGAAAAACATTACTTCAGATACAATAAATAAAATCATACCCAGCCGTAAACCTTTTTGCACCGCTACAGAATGTTGCTCTTCAAAAGTTGCTTCACGAATTACATCCCGCCACCAAGTATACATAACATAAGAAGTTAGTAAAAATCCTGATTGGAAAAGACCCCAACCTCCATTAAACTTATGCATGTATAGTACCAAACCGGACGTAACCATAAATGCTCCTAACGAAGCAACAGCTGGCCAGGGACTAGGGTCTACTAAATGGTAAGAGTGTGTAGTTTTTAAATATTTAAACTGTTCTTTAAATAATATAAAATTTTTTATTTCTAATATTTCATTTTTCTGTTTAACCTTTTTATCGAGAATATTTATCATAAACTAAACTCGTGTTAAAAAAAAGCTTTAATTTTTTATAACAGTTTTGTCTTTAGAAATATTCTATTAGTTTTTATCGAACTCTTCTCGCTGTTTTGGCATTTGTATGGGTACGCTGCCCTCTAACAGGAAGGCCTTTTTTTTTCCTTAATCCTCGATAAGACTTAATAAAAATTAATCTTTCTTTACATAATAGATTCAATCTTTTAAGATCATTAGCAACTACAAAATTTAGCGATTCTACGAGTTTAATTATTTGGTTCGCCTGATTTGCAGATAAATTTTTAACTTTTAAATTTAACGAAAAACCCAGTTTTTTACAAATTAGAAGTGATCTATTTTTATTAATGCCATAAATGTAGTTCAAACCAAACTGAACCGGCTTGATTTCTGGTAGTTTAGATTCAAATAAATAACTCATTTTAAAAATAGATAAACTCAATCAAATGGTTCACACTAATATGAATGGAATCAAGAATTACGTTTGGTAAAACTCCCAAAAGAATAGTCCCTACAATTAAAGGAAAAAAACATATAAGTTCACGCTTATTTAAGTCTAGAAATTTTTTATAATACTGAACCTTTATATTTCCAAATGCAATTCTATTAAGTAACCAGAGCGAATAAGCACCGCTTAGAATAATACCTGTTGCACCAAGAAAAGTCACGCTAGTATTAGATTTAAAGGAGCCGGTCAAAATCAAAAACTCTCCAATAAAACTACTAGTGCCGGGAAAAGCAATATTTGCTAAAGTAAAAAATACAAAAATAGAAATATAAATAGGCATGACTAAAGCTAGTCCACTATAGTACTTCACGATTCTCGTATGATAACGGTCGTAAACAATACCGATAACTAAAAATAACGCACTGGCAACAAAACCATGACTTAAACTTTGAAAAATAGCTCCTTCAAGACCTATACTATTAAAGCTGAAGATTCCTAACATTACTAAATTCATATGTGCAATAGATGTATAAGCAATGATTCGTTTGAAATCACTTTGACGAATCGCTGTGAAGGATGTATAAATAATTCCAATAACGGAAATTGTGTAGACAAGCGGTGTAAAGAAAAAAGAAGCATTGGGAAACAAAGGAATTTGATATCTAATAAATCCGTAAGTTCCTAGTTTTAAAAGAACTCCTGCTAGAATCACTGAACCAGGTGTTGGAGCTTCAACGTGCGCTTCCGGCAACCAAAGGTGTACGGGAACCATAGGAACTTTACCCGCAAATGCTAGAAAAAAAGCAAACCAAAGAAATTTCTGCTCTAGTTCTGAAAATGAAAATGTCAACAGCATTTCGTAATCCGTTGTTCCTACTTGATAGTAAATGTATAAAATGGCTGTTAACATAACAACAGATCCCAACAAAGTATACAAAAAGAAATAGTAGGAAGCAAGAATTTTTCGTTCTCGAGAACCCCATATTCCCACAATTAAGAACATCGGTATCAAAACACTTTCAAAAAAAATGTAAAATAACAGTAAATCTAAAATACAGAAAACGCCAATTAGAAAGAATTCTAATAGTAAAAATGCTATCAGGTATTCTTTTAAATCTTTCTTTACACTATTCCAACCAAGTAGTATACAAATAGGGATAAGCATTGTTGTTAGTAACAGGAAAAATAAAGAAATTCCATCGATACCCAGTGTCACATTTAAATTTAAAATTGGCAGCCAATAAATCTTAGTTACGAATTGAAATTGTGCTATAGATTTTTTAAAATAAGCCCAAACTAACAAAGAACCTAAAAACGGTAGACTTGAAAAATTTAAGGCAATTACTTTTAACAATTTAGAATTATTAGATGATGTAAACATTAATAGAATGACACCTATTACAGGTAAAACTGAGATATAAATCAGTAAATTTTCAAACATATTGTAATTTTCTATGATATGGATTTTAACCTTTAACCTACAAAAACAGTAGCACACACTGTAGTATTTTATTTTAAATCAAAAAATATTCTTTCATATTTAGACAGCCCACCGGACACAAATCGATAACATTACCTGAAAGTTCTGATAAAAAAACTTTATCGACGTACGTACCTACTTCAGTTCCAGTACCTCTATTAAAAGTTCCCAAATCTTCCACTCCTGCAATTTCTGTCGCAAACCTAACACAACGTGTACAGTGAATACATCGTGTCATAACTGTTTTGACAATAGGACCAAGATCTTTATCAGTGACCACCCGCTTAAATTTGTAAAAACGTTTTTTTGTGAAACCGAAAAACAGCGACTGTTCTTGTAGATCGCATTCTCCTCCTTGATCACAAATAGGACAGTCAACCGGGTGGTTTAGTAAAAGAAATTCTAATATATTTTCTCGAGCTTTTTTAAGTAATACGCTGTCGTAATAAACCTTATTGTTTGTTAAACAAGACTTTGCATTTAAACCACAAGAAACGACCGGTTTAGGCGAGTTTTCCAACTCAACTAGACAAGCTCGACAGTTACCTGCGATAGACAAGTCATTATGATAGCAAAAATAGGGAATAGTTATTCCTTTATTTATCAAATAATTGATTAAAGTTAGTTTATTATCAAGATTTTTAACTTGATCTTTATTATTTATATTTATTTTCATAATTGGGTATTTTATAACAAGTTTTTAACTGGAATAAATTAAAAAACTCGTTCTGAGAAAAATATATCTATTTCAATGTTTATTTTCAAATAAGTATTATTTTACAGGGGGTACCTTACGTTTATAAAAATGGGCCGATTTAGACCAGTCTCCGACGGCGTTAAAGGTGGTGAAAATTTAATATCCACTTAATTTATTTTCTTTTCAGATTTTAAAACTAAAAGAACACAAAACTGGAAAATTACCCGGATTAAAAATTTTCGATGAAACTAATAAAATGCTTTATTTAGAAATAAAGTGGTTTTGTAAGAATAAAGATATAGAAACATGGGGTTCATAAACAAAAATACTAATAGAAAGGATAGTAAATTTATAATAAACGCTTTCTTTGTAGTTATAGTCACATATAAATTTCCAACTAAAAGATTTTCGAAAAATATAATTTTGATTACTCTTAAATAATAGAAAGTGGCAATTACACTAAACAGTATATTAATTACAGAAAAAAAATACATAGAAACTCCCGTTAAAGCTTTAAATACACCCACTTTAGCTAAAAACCCTACCATCGGTGGTAGACCTGCTAATGAGAAAAGAGTAATACCTAAATTTTGCGCAATAATATTATTAGATTCTTGCAACAAAGCTAGATCTCCTAGATCTCTGTTTTGTTTTTCGGAATACATCTTTTTTTTCAATTTTAAGTTTAAAATAATTGACCAAATACATATACTTGCCAGCATATAAACAATCAGGTAATAGAATTTAATCTGGACTCCTTCAAAACTACCAACACTAAAGGCTAACAACACGAAACCCATATTGTTTATAGAGCTGTAGGTTAGTAAACTTTTTAAACGACGTTGCTTCAAACCTGCAACTGCACCAATAAAAACACTAATTGTTGCTACGACTAACGAATAGAATTGCCAATATGAAATTAAACTATAAAAACTTGAATAGCAAATTCTGAGTAAAAATACAAAAGTACTTAATTTTGAAATTACCATGAAAAAGAAAGTTGAACTTGATGGGGAACCCTCATACACGTCAGGGGCCCAAAGATGGAACGGTGCTAGTGCTAATTTAAAAAATAAAGCAAGAACAATAATCAACATTCCAGACACAGCAAAACTGAAATCAAACATAAATTGAGATTCTGCATCATCTGGTGTAGTAGGCTCTAAAAAGAGACTGTTAAAATTAACGATATTGACAATAGAAAACATGTAAGACTGAGATGTCAGTAAAGATTCCAATTCACCATTTGGAATAGTCTCGGCGTTTAACTGTATTTTATCTGGAAAGTTTTCGTAAGCTTGTGAAAATTCAGCGAAATGTAGAATATTAAACACACATTCCGAAAAATAACAACATTGTAACAAATTATAAATGCTATTCAAACATTGATCCCCTTCAAGATTGTTACTTATTTGAAACAAGTTTGATGACTCATCTTTCACATAAAGATTTTCTATAGAAAATCCGTAAAATTTATTTAAATTATAATCTTCGTAATAGTTAGCTTCTAGTAAACTGTTACGAAAATAGATAAAGTCGTCATAGTCAAGTTGCTTATCTTGTAAAACGTATAACAACTCCATAGATGCAGCTTGAAAGCTGCTTTCCATTAAAAAGTCATTTACAGATGAAACTAAAATACTGATTTGTAAGAGGTTTTTACCTACAAACTCTAAACGATCTTGGTACCGTAAAAATGATGCAGAATCAATTTGCGAATAAAATTCGGCAAATTTTGTAGAAATGTCATTGTAAAAATCTAGCTTACTTAAGCTGCTCGCTTCTGCAGTCAACTCATCGAAAGATAATTTTAACGATTCCATCTCAAAATTCGAAAAATAGGCTTTTGTTTTAAATAAATCTAATTTATCCAAAACTGTTTGTAACTTTGAAATATCATTATCTTCTGTTAAACCAGTTTCTTTTTGAAAGGCTTCTAAAGATTTGGACATAGATTCGAACGATAAAAAGAAGCTATTTGTTGAAAAAACCCAGATAAAAAAGTCTTTGAAATCAGTTAACAGTAAACTCCCACTTAAACCGTAAATAAAAGTAACACCTAGTAAGAATAAAGCTGTAGATAATGAGCCTAGAACAAAATACTTCACTCCACTTTCGATTGAGAAATTTGACGATTTTTTAAACGAGGCCAGCACGTAGAATGCTAGCCCTTGCAATTCAATCGCTAGGTAAGCCGTTATCAAGTCATTCGCGCCACAAAGTAGAAAAAATCCAAAGACAGATGTTAATAAAATAATGTAATATTCAAAATTACTTAATTTTTGATCTTGTAGGTATTGAGTAATAAAAATTAAATATAAAATACTTGAAATTCCAATAATTAACTTAGAAACGAGCGACAATTGATCGTTATAAATTGTATCGTTAAAACTGGTTAACGATAGTAAAGACAAATTCATTTGTTGATACACTAAAACTAAATAACATGACAGCACAAAGATAAGTAAAAAGATTAGTTGATTGTTATATTGAAATTTAATTAGAAAATGTTTTTCATTAATAACCAACTTCAACGAAAATAAAGCAAATAAAGTTAGACAAAACAAAGCCGTTATCAAAAAATACTCAGATAAAAATGTTAACTCTTGTATTTTTATATGCTCAACTGATAATGACATTTGATTTAAGGATAATCCTTCTAAATTCGAAAGATCTGTTATCAAAAAATTGAAACTTAATAAGTGACTAACATAGGCAGATAACTTTTTTGACCTTGAAAAAAAAACTTTTACATCGTATAAATTATAATAACACATGATAATATTTTGAGTCATAAATAAGAAGCTGCGATCATCTCTTAATAACCGCGTATTAGTTTTGTGTATCAAATTAATCACAAGTCAAGTAATTGAAATGTAAAATGTACATTTAAAAGTTTGTCAGAATTTCAAGTATTAAAGGAGTACTTGTTTAGAACTTTGTTCTAAGTAATTTCTCGAAAGTTGACAAAACGAAGTTTGACTTTTGAAATTCGCATAAAGGGGTTTAGTAGTTAAAAAAATAACTCCCACCAGAGCAAGGAATAAAATCAAACCAGCAATTAGAACTTGCAGTACAAATTGAGTGTATAAAAGTTGACCGTAAACTTCTAAATCTAGTAGCGAGTCTAATATTTGATACCAGTTTAAATGAGTGTTAAAAGAAAAACTGTTATTGTATAAATTATCGTTAAAGCTTTGAGAAATTAAATTAGCAAGTTCGAATAAAAAAATTCCATTAATAAAAATTCCAAAAGGAAAATAGATTAAAATATCCCTGGACAAATTTTTTAGTTTCGTCTCTAGCATCATTAGAACGAACAACAGTAAAACCGCAACCGCACCTACATAAATTATGATAAGCATTAATGCTAGAAATTCGCACTCTAAAAAGAACAAGATAATTGAAGTCAATAGAAAACTTAGAATCAAAAATAAAAGTGCAAAGAAAGTATTTTGAAGCAAAACTACACATAAAGAGCTTATACATAACAAAGTAAAAAAAAAATAAGACAATACATTTATCATTTATAAATTTATTGATTAAAACACTTAAGAAGATTAAGATTCTCGGCGGACCAATATTTATAATTTTTCTTAAATATAGTTAGACCTACGCTTGAGTTCGTAAATGATTTCAGGTAAGTTTCTATTTTTCAAAACAGGAATAAAGGGTTTGAACCTTTAAAATTCCAGGATATTCCAGCAACACGTTCCCGTACTGCTACCTTGTTACGACTTCATCCAAATTATTAATTTCTCAATAGGCTCAACAACTTAATATGAACCTTCAAGTGAAACTAACTTTCCGCATGTGACGGGCGGTGTGTACAAGGCCAATTTACATATTCACCGCAACATGCTGATTTGCGATTACTAGTGATTCCAACTTTATGTAAACGAGTTTCAGTTTACAATCCGAACTGGGAAAATTTTTAAAGATTAACGAGAAACTTTTTGTAACTTTTTGTAATTTTTCATTGTAGCACGTGTGTAGCCCGAATCTATAAGGGTCACATTGACTTGGCTTAGTTCTCACCTTCTTTCAATTTATCATTGACCGTATCTTTAAAGCAATTTTAAAAATAAGTTGGTTTTTAAAAATCGTATATTAGTATATTAAAAGATAAGAGTTGCGCTCGTTAAAGGACTTAACCAAAAGTCTCACGACACGAGCTGATGACAGTCGTGCAACACCTGTAAAAAAATTTATTATACCTAGTTTAGCTAAATAAATTAAAATTTTTTTATGTCAAAGATTGGTAAGATTTTGCGCGGATTATCGCATTAAACCACATACCCCACCACTAGTTTTAGGCCCCCGTCAATTTCTTTGAGTTCCAATCTTGCGATCGTACTTCTCAGGCGGAATGCTTATCGCGTTAGCTTAAAAAATCTAAAGTAATTTTTTAAAAATTACCATTAAATTACAGCATTCATAATTTACAGTATGGACTACCAGGGTTTCTAATCCTATTTGCTACCCATACTTTCGTTCCTCAACGTCAGTTTTTACTAGAGAATCGCCTTCGCTACAAGCATTCCTTTATCTATAGTTAGATTTTACCCTTACAAATAAAATTCTATTCTCCCGTATTAAAACTCAAGTAAAGCAGTATTTACAAGCTTTTTAGAAGTTAGGCTTCAATTTTTAACAAGAAACTTACTCTACCGTCTACGAACCTTTTACGCCCAGTCATGGTGAATAACGCTCGTCCCCCTCGTTTTACCGCGGCTGCTGGCACGAGTATTAGCCGGGACTAATTCTTTAAATAATGTCATTATCATTTTTAACGAAAGAACTTTACAACCAATAGCAGTCGTCGTCATTCAGATAGTATTGCTGGATCAAACTTTCGTTCATTGTCCAATATCCCTTACTGCTGGCCAAAAAATTAGCCTGGACCTTGTTTCAGTTCCAGTGTGGTTGTTCATCCTCTAAGACCAACTAAAGATCATTGGCTTGGTAAGCTATTACAATTACCAACAACCTAATCTTACGCAGACCTATCTTTTAGCAGATCAAGTTAAGTTTTTTTAACTGATCTTTTATTAATTATTAAGAATTTAGCACTTAAATAAGTGTTTTGTTCTCAACTAAAAGGCAACATTCTGCGTCACTACTCACCCGTACGCCACGAAAACAACGTTTTTCGTTCGACTTGCATGTATAAAGCATACTATTAGCGTTCATTCTGAGCCAGAATCAAACTCATAAAGTTCTAATTGAAATGTATCGAATGGTCTTACATTTAATTATTTAAAATTAAGATCTAAATTAATTTTTAGTTAATATTATTTTGTAAATTAGATAGTACAAAAAATGTTAAAAAACTTTCTAATCTATTTTTTAGTGCTTATCTGCTAAAAATCTTACAATTTTTACACATGAAGCCTATTCATGTAGTCATCTACTACATTTATTCAAAAACTAGTTTTGAGGTTAATTTCTCGCTTAGATGCATTCAGCGATTATTTATTACGAATGTAGCTGCTCGACAATGTTAATGGTGTAACAATCGATAAACAATGGATTCGCTTTTTACGGTCCTCTCGTACTGATGTCTACTCCTCTCAGTTTTCTGCACCTACGGTAGATAGGTAGAGAATCGAATGGCTGTTTTACAACCGCCAAACTCTCCCCAAAACCGTGCTTGCGACTTTCACCGCACACGGCTCCTCAAGCAATACTAGGAAAACTATTACGTTTTGCACAACTATCAAAAATCGTTTTATATCTTTCTATCATGACATACAACATGTAAGAGCTGTAAGTTGGTAATCTTATGAGAACCTCCTTTAGCAATCGGGATAATATGATCAGTTTCAATGATATCAAATGGTAAGAAAGTTTTTCCGCAGATAGAACATTTGTAATTCTGTCGCTTAAGCAATTTATCTTTAGTTTGAGTTTTCAAATTAGGGCTAATCGCTCTTCTAGACCAATATTCGAGATCACCGTTATAAACAGAAGCATCTTTTTTAACTTTCACATATTTAACAAGAGAAACGCCTTTTGCTACCTTCCGATAAAGAGAAATAGTAACGTATTCTCTATTCCGATCCTTAAAAGCAAACTGCCGTCTACCATCGATTTTATGCCAGAATTTATCATAAGCGTTTAACAACTTATTAGCCGAATTTAGTTTTCTTTTTCCCCAATATTTTAGCTTATTAAACAAAATTTGCTCCATTGAACCGCCTATTTTTTTCGTTAAAAGATGCGAAAACCTAAAATAATTGGTCCAACCAATAATTATAGGATTTAGTTTCCTAACAATCTGAGATTGCTTCGCAGTCTTATATTGACGCAATATATAATCAATCATTGCAAAGTGCTTATTTCGGCTATTTTTAGTAGGAAAAATTAAAAGTCGAAAACCAATATTGCGACCTTGGTTATTTTTCGCACTATGTTTTTTAGTATCAAAATGTTTAATTTTGAAGCCTAGGAATTCAAAACCAGGTTCATTTTTCTCAAAGGATATTCTTGTATGTACTATTTTAGTTTTAGCGTCACTAAGTTCAAGACCTCTTTCCGCTAAAAAATCACTAATTATTTCTTTACATTTTTTGATTACGTCCGCATTATGGTTCATAACCACGAAATCATCAGCATAGCGTACAAAAATTATTGACTTACGTCTATCTTTTTTCTTATCAACAAGTTGACCATTCGGACGAAATAAACGTTGAGTTTCAGCCCAATCGCCTATTCTTTTTTCAATACCATCTAAAGCAATATTACTAAGCAAAGGTGAAATCACTCCTCCTTGTGGGGTACCTGCATCAGAAGATTCAAAAATACCTTCAAAAATATTCCCTGATTCTAGCCAGGCTCGAATTTGAATTCTAACCTTTCTTTTATGGCCAATCAAAACTAAAAGCTTTTCATGGTTAATCTTATCAAAACATTTTGAGATATCAGCATCTAAAACAAACCGATCAGCTTGCTGCAAACAAAGCTGGATTTGTTTCATAGCATCTATCGGGCTTCTACCGGGTCGAAAGCCATAACTATTTTCTTCAAAAGTTGCTTCAAATTCAGGCTCAAGAGCCATTACAAATAAAGCCTGCAGAGCTCGATCATACATTGTTGGTATACCTAGCGGTCTAGATTCACTTTTGGGTTTTGGAATCATAACTTTCCGAACAGGATGCGCTTTGCCGGTAATCCGAAGATTATCTACTAGCCACACTCTTTGTCTTTCATTGAGATTTCTAATACCATCAACACCAGCAGTTTTCTTACCGCGGTTCAATTGTGTGATTTTGCGTACAGCAAGCTTTTTAAAATCGTAAGAATTCAAAATAAGCCTTTGAAGTTTTCTAACCTTTCGGATATTTTGATTTTTTCTAGCTGCATAGATTTTATTTTGGAAAACATTTAAACGAAGTTCGATCTTCTTCCAATTAACGTCTTTCCACTCAAAGCTTTTAGAACTTTTTGGAATCGTCGAACTAGGTTTTTTATACTTGTTAATACGAATATTACATTTAGCATTCATTTTCTTTAATTCTCTCATATACTAGTATGTTGCTTGCGATTTACGTCAGCATATCCCGGACATTACATCCCAGCTCTTTTCAAGCACAAATCTAGTCAATTCTAGACGGGCATTAGCTTTTTAAACCGTCCCTTCCAAACTTACATATCCTTAATTGGACAAAAAAGTTACGATAAATTTCTTAATCATAACTTTAGGAGCTTTTGTGGCTAAAGGTATTAATGATACCAACCTCAGCCCCTCTGGCAGTCCTGCCATAACACACATAAATTATATTATGGCTAGTAAGTTTGGGTTATCGAGTTCCAAGTTTTGCTATAAATATTTGAACCTTAGGGTGTACCTTTATACCGGGTCTGAGCAAATTAGTTTAGCTACCAACGGTCTCCTTCGGCGCGCTCTAATAGACCTGACTAATATTTTTTAGTCGTAGTGTAGTCAAAGACGCAAGTAAGCAAGCTTACAAGCTAGGATACCACTACTAACAGTTAACGATACATACGGATACTTCAATTCTCCATCCTATCCGTAGATAGGTTTCAGCTTGGGTCAGCGTTCGTTGATTAAAAATCATGGAGTGTTTTTACCCTTAATTCAATTAAGCTTGCCTTTTCAAGTGTCACATCCATAATCAACACTTTACCGGCTTTTATGCCCTGCTTAGATACTCAAGTTTGCCACACTCTTCCTCCGGGCAATCCTATCAAGTAGGATCTTTATACGCTTTCCACCAACTAATTAAGCGGGTAGGTTATTAGCCTACATTCAAAACTTAGTTCTGCCTAAAAAAGTTATTTCCGGACTTTTTCAGCAGGCATTTCTACGAGCCTTTTTTCATTATAACTCTTTAAATACAACACTTCGCACGGGACCAAACTGTTTCACAACGTTCTAAACTCAGATCATGTACCGCCTTTCTTGGCGAACAGCCAAACCCTTGGAACCAGTTACAGCTCCAGGATGCGATAATCCAACATCGAGGTGCCAAACCACCCCGTCGATAGGGTCTCTAGGGAGTGATTAGCCTGTTATCCCCGACGTACCTTTTATTCGTTGAGCGACGGCCTTTTCCATTCAGAACCGCCGGATCACTATGGCCGACTTTTCGTCCCTGCTTGATTTGTCAATCTTACAGTCAGGCAAATATATTTACCATTACGCTTACAAATTGATACAATTCAATTCAAATTTACCTTTTGCACGCCTCCGTTACTCTTTAGGAGGCGACCGCCCCAGTCAAACTAACAATTATACACTGTCTAAAAAATGAGTACTAAAAACTTTTGAGAGTGGTATTTCAACGAGCGTTGATCGCATTATTTGCTAGCGCAAACATACTTTTTAACTTTTTGATAAGAAAATACAACTTTTCCACTTATGCTACACACAAAAACTTTTAGTACAATATATAACTATAATTACAGTAGGCAAGTGATCTCTCAACTCACCCCTGATTCAAAACCGTGCGTGAAGGTTTCCCCTCACACGGCTCCTCTCTCCTAAGACTTTTGATCATGGCAATGACCATGAAGAGCTTAAAGGTTACCATAGTGATCTGCGCCTCCAGAAGCCTTCGGCACTATGTGATCAATTTCGATTACATCACCTGGTAAGAATTTCAAACCACAGAGATTACATAACTGGAATCTTTTTGTTGGTGCTAATAAATGCACACCATCGACGCCTGCAGTTTTTTTACCCCGGTTATCTTGAGTAACTTTCCGGACAGCCAAAAATTTAGCTCCCAGTAAATTTATTAAGATTTTCTGTAATTTAATAACTTTAAACTTTTCATTTCGTCTTGAACAATTGTAAATCTTTTTTTGAATTCTCCAAATTCTAAGTTGGATTTTTCTCCAGTTGATAGAATTCCAGTCAACTTTGCTTATAATTTTCATTTCACTGATTTTAATCATAGATTAATTCAATTTGAACGTATGCAAATACAGAAAGAATTTACAAATGAGAAAGTGGGTACGTGGGCATATATTGTTTATTACAAACAACCATTCGCTTCTTACCTAATCTTACTCCCTAAGACCATACGGTTGGCTACCTACTCTTTATAAAATAAAGTGAGATCTTAGAGGTTTCCTCGTTCCATACATACATTGTTTTGAGCTGAGAGGATCTGAACTTTACACCAGAGACGCTACAGAAAACGAACTTGAGCCTTCACAAACTCAAGCCTTGGTCTCTACCCAATATTCAGGGCTTGGGGATCCTTAATAATAAGCAGAGAGTATTACTCCCCCAATTCGTGCTATTGATGCTTCAGACATTCAGTTTGCTAACGCTATCCACCAGTCACTCTTGCTAGAGATTCGTCATGTCTTTACTCTCTAAGACACTTCTTCCCGTTTACGCCAGCTTCATACCCTGAGTTGCCAAACCCAATGCATGTGGCGTACGCTTTCACCTAGTTTTCAAAGGGGAAGGATTTTCACCTTCATGTATTGTATAGTTCACTAGCCAAAGGCATAGTGTTATTGATCGACAGGCCAAATGGTACCAGTCTTCTCGATAAAACGAGTCGCACGTAAAGGTGCACGGGGTCTTTCCGTCTAGCCGTAGGTATTCCGCATCTTCACGGAAAGTTCAATTTCACTGAGTTTGTGCTGGAGACAGCGGGGCAGTCGTTACGCCATTCATGCAGGACACCAATTAAATGCCAAGGAATTTTGCTACCTTAGGACCGTCAGAGTTACAGCCGCCGTTTACTGGGGTTTAGGGAAAAAGCTAAAAACATTTTCCTTTAATCTTGCAGCACTGGGCAGGCGTCAGTCTCAATACATCTTCTTGCGAATTAGCAGAGACCTGTGTTTTTAATAAACAGTCGCTGCCCCCGATTTTGTGACAACTCTACGAGGTTGCCCTCGTAAAGTCACTTCTTATCCCGAAGTTACGAAGTCAATTTGCCGAGTTCCTTCAACACAATTCTCTCAAGCACCTTAATTTACTAAACCAGTTCACCTGTGTCGGATTAAGTACGGTTTAAAATTTTTTAAGCTATTTCCTGAAAATACTATAGAACTTTTATTTTACCATTTCAACATAATAAAAATCGTATTTATATTTTGTCACTTAAAAAATAAAAAAGAATTTTTCTTTTTTCTCATCAAATAGAACTTTCGTTCTTTATTCTTAGAGACCGATTTATAACCAAAAAGGATTAGCCTTGTTTTGGAAACCTAGAACTTAAGGTGACAATGCTTTTCACATTGTTTATCGCTACTCATACCAATATTGTCACTTCTGATATTTCCAACTTATGTAACCATAAATCTTCTTAAATTTACAGAACGTTCTGCTACCATTTCTAAAAATAAATTTTATTTTTATGAAATCTACAGTTTCGGTAAGTAATTTGAGTCCCTTTACATTTTCGACGCGAAAAAACTCTATCAATGAGCTGTTACGCTTTCTTTAAAGGATGGCTGCTTCTAAGCCTACCTATCGATTGTTAACATTTTTTCACACTTTTTACACTTAATTACTTTTAAGGACCTTAACTAGTAGTCTGGGCTGTTTCCCTCTTAACTATGAATCTTAGCACTCATAGTTTGTCTATTTGAAATCGTTTTTTCGTATTCGAAGTTTCATTAAAGTCAGTAAGACTTTCATCCCCATAGTTTATTGAGAGCTCTACCCCAAAATAAAGTAAAATTTCAAACGCTCTACTAAAATAGATTTCGCAGAAAACCAGCTATCTCTAAGTTTGATTAGCCTTTCACTCCTAACCACAAATCATCTCAGTATTTTTCCACATACACGAGTTCGGTCCTCCATTAAATCGAAATTTAAATTTCAACCTGTTCATGGTTAGATCACTTAGTTTCGGGTTTTATTTCAAAGACTATTACGCATTTCAACTTGGTACTCAACTTTTTTTCGCCTACATATTTTTTTAATATTTAAGCTCGCCACTGAAATAAACTTATTGGTCCATTATACAAGAGGTACGTTATTACTTTTTAAATAAGCTTTAACTGCTTGTCAACATTAAATTTCAATATTTTTCAGATACTTCAATTTCCTATTTCACCTTTCCCTCACGGTACTAATGCACTATCAAGCATCAAAAGTTTTAGACTTTGAGGATGGTCCCCCAATATTCAAACAGCACGTGACTTGTACCGTTTTACTTTTCAAAAGATTTTAATTCTATTCTACAGGGCTACTTTTATCAGGTTTCCTTCTTTGGCTTTTTGTTTATTTAACAGAATTTTTAAAAACTTTTTAGTCTTTTAACTGGTTTCGCTCGCCACTACTTCCAGTTTCTCGGTTGATTTTATTTTTTAGTTACTTAGATGATTCAATTCACTAAATTTCGTATTTTAAAAACAAATACACTTTTTAAGATAAAGTTCAATTTTTCAACTGCGGAGAATTAAAGGTTTTCATTACTTTTTAGCACTCGCTTTAATATTTCGTGGATAAACGTCCGCGAACGACTTTTGATGTTCAGGTATCCATTTAATGTTTTAAATAGTTTTTTAACAAAAAAGAATTGGGCGAATAACAGGACTTGAACCTGCAGCTTTTAGAACCACAACCTAACACTCTAACCAATTGAGTTATACTCGCCGTATCATTAATAAGTGCAGATAAGCAATAATGGACTCGAACCATTAACTTTCTCGTTGTAAGCGAGACACTCTACCAATTGAGTTAATCACTTTTAAATTTAAATAGACTAAAAAAAGTTAGTCATTTGTAGTCTATAATTCATGGAGCACTTAGTAAGTAACAAAGAGTTAGAACAGAATGTATCTTTTCCCCCGGTGTAAAAATCATCTAACCAATATTTCAACTTCGTGGAAACAAGTTTCATTGGGGAATTTTTAAACCTATTAAATTTTTCATAGATAGTAAATTTTTGATTTTTTGTATTTAAGTAAAAATTTAAATTAGTTAGTGTTTGGGTTGCGTAAAATTGAAAATTCATGAAATTTTTAAAACCAAATAGAGTTTTGCTATTGTAAGAAACTATTTTGTTGTTTTTAATATCACTTAACGTTGCGTTTGATCGAAAACTTTTTACAAACTTTCGTAATAACTGCCAATCATTTTTCATATTTTTTCTAGAAATAAGCCGAGTTGTTCGTTTAATAGAACCTTCTGTATTAATAAATGATTCTTGGTTTTCAAAAAAAATATTATTCGGTAAATATAAACATTTGCCAAAAGTTATGTGTTTCGAAACACGCAAGGTTGACGCTTGAAAATTTTGATTTAGCAATAATTTTTTGTTACTTAGCACATGCGAACTTTTATAGTTTAAAAGTCGAGACTCTGCTATTTTTTTTAAATGTACAATGTTGTTTAAATCTACATTGATTAAATAAAGAGAACTGAAAGACAGCAAATCTTTTAAAGTTAAAGAGGAAAATCGCACCGAGCTGTATATCCCTGTTTCATACAGCGATGAGTTTAAAACATTATACCCGTTCCAAACTTTAGTTAAGATATTTGCATGATTTAAGACTTTAAAACAATTTACAAGTTCTTGCGCATTGTTGTGTTTGAATGTTTCAGTATTGGTTATTATCGTTGGATTGTTAGCATTTACGATGTCTTTACAAGCCGTTTGATTTCCTTCTGCGATACTTTTTAGAATTGACAAGTTAGATCCTAAAAAAGAGACAGGGAAGGTTAAATTTAATAAAGAACCAATAGACAATAACTTGAAATTACCTTTGAAATATCTCTGGCGTAACTTTAGGTTCAGATGAGAACCCTCGTAGCGTGGGTTTACTCCAATCAGTAAACCTAAAGAAGAAACCCCAAGTTTTGAACTAGAGGTTGCTGAATTAATTTGAAAGTTAATTTCTAGGTCTGCATTAACTTTTAAATTTTCTGCTCGTCTTACTTTTATAAACGAGTGTTTTTGTGAAATTAGAGATAAGAAATTTAAAATTTCAATGTTTACATTTTCAAAAACGATAATGAAAAAATGTTTTTTGACATTTTTGAAATTACAAATATCAAACACATAAAACGTTGTACTTATATTTTTAAAAAGAGCCTCCCATTGTCCTATGGTCTTTCCAGGTAAATCTTCTAATTGACTACTATTCCTTGATATTTTACCAAAAATACTATCAAAAAATTGTCGGCCTTTATCAGTTAACCAAAAAGGCCCTGTGTTGTTGGAAAACTGTGGTTCAATTTTAACAACTTGATTTTTATTTACATACACTTTAGTATCTTGCCCAAAAGAATCAGTAGGATCTATTGAGTCATAACTTTTTACATTCCAACTTCGGAGAATAAAAGGAAAACTTTTAAGAGTAAGAGCACCCATTGTAAAATTATTTTGTAATTGTTAGAATTTCGATATATTTTAAGGGACTCGAACCCCTGACCTACAGTTTAGAAAACCGTTGCTCTATCCAAGCTGAGCTAAAAATATGTTTTAACTAAAATCTTACCAGAGGCAGGAATTGAACCTACAAACTTCAGATTATGAGACTGACATGTAACCATTACACTTCTCTGATTAGTGATCTAAAAATTACTAAACTTTGTTAAGTTTTAGTCTTTTTTAAAATTTTTGACAAAAAAAGCGGCAATGAAAAATAAAATGAAAAATCTGTAATCTAAATGTAGACCAAAGAATAACCAGAGTTCACGCAACAATAATAAGAATGTGATACTAACAAGGATACTATAGGTGTAATGATACATGTAATTTGTTTGCAATCTATATAGTTCAGAAGCCGTTTTACCGATAGAAATAGATAACCCGGTAGGGCCTAGTAGTTCAAAAATACCTCGATCTACAAATTTATAACTAACAGAGTAACCAAACTTGAAAAAAAATTGACCGAAATATTCATTATAAATTTTATCGAAAAACCATTTTCTATTGAAAAAACTATAAATCTTTTTACCAAAAAAAGAGGTTTTAATCGTAAATAACAATCTGTACTGAAAAGTATATAAAATAAATGATAAAGTAGCACCAAACAAACTCAAAGTAACTGGTAGAAGCTTATAGAATAAATCAATAAACTCAGCATCGAAAATGTTAGTATTTTCCGAAGGAATGTATATTGCTGTCCCAAAAAATTCAGTTCCCATTCCAACAATCATATCTTTGCTATAAAAACCTACAAAAATACTTGGAATTGCTAAGATTCCTAACACTAGCGTGATAGCACTTGGCACGTCAGCGGCATAAGGAATAACATGCTTATGTCCTGCAGGTTCTGTTAGAAAGGTCAGGCAAAGCAATCGTGTTGAGTAAAACGCTGTCATGAAAGCACCGAATGAACCTAAAAAGTAACAAAAATAACCAAAAGATGAGAATTTGCTAAATGCTAATTCTAGAATTAAATCTTTAGAGTAAAAACCTGTAAGAAACGGGAAACCAATTAAGGCTAATGAACCTATTATAACCATATTGTAAGTAAATGGGATTAAATTTTTTAAACCTCCCATTTTTCGCATATCTTGCTCATCGTTTACAGCATGAATTATAGAACCCGCACTCAGAAAAAGCATGGCTTTGAAAAAAGCATGATTGGACAGATGGAAAACACCAACTGAGTAGTTAGATAATCCGCAAGCAAAAACCATGTACCCCAGCTGACTACACGTTGAATAAGCAATAACACGCTTTAAATCATTTTGCACTAATCCAACAGTGGATGAAAAAAACGCGGTAAGCGCCCCAATAATTGCAATGTACCCTAACACATCGTATGAGTATTCGTAAATAAAAGAGCTCCGTGCCAACAAAAAAACTCCTGCGGTAACCATCGTGGCAGCGTGAATAAGAGCGGATACAGGCGTTGGACCTTCCATTGCGTCAGGCAGCCATGTATGTAATCCTAACTGAGCTGATTTACCTACCGCTCCGATAAACAAAAACACTCCAACGACTGTTAATAAGCTGACATTAACATTTAAAAAGTTTATTACATCTGCTTTCAAAAAAGGAGTTAATACAGCAATAGTCGCGTAATCAACAGATTTGTAATAAATAAAAATAATAATAATTCCAATAATTAAACTAAAGTCGCCAATTCGATTCATAAGCATAGCTTTTATTGCAGCTTTATTCGCTTGAATTCGAACGAACCAGAAATTGATTAACAAGTATGAACACAAACCAACACCTTCCCAACCGACAAACATTTGAATAAAATTGTCAGCTGTTACTAGAATAAGCATAAAAAAAGTGAACAAAGAAAGATACGACATAAATCGAGGCAAATGAGGATCGTGTGACATATACTCTGTAGAGTATAAATGAACTAGACAAGAAACGAAAGTAACGACGCATAGCATAACAGCTGTTAAACTATCAAACATAAACCCCCAATCTACGTTTAAAACTTCCGAATTCATCCACGAGACAAGTTTAATGTACGAACAGCAACCAATAAAAGCAACTTCATAAAATATAAAGATGGAGACTAAAAATGCTAACACTAAGCAACTAGTTGATAGTATAGCTGAACCATGAAAACCAAGAAACCGACCGAAAAAACCTAGAGTCAGAGAACTTATTAAAGTTAGAAATATTACAACTAAATACATTTGAAAATTTTGTTTAGAAATGGAATTTAACCATTTTTAAAAATCGTTATTATAAAATTTGTTTTAATCATTGTTCACTTCGTAGTGTGCTAGAGCAGATTCAATCTTTCCTACAACAGGAACTACTACAATAAAGAAAGCATAGTAATAAATTGTACAAAGCACTCCAATAAAAGCATATATGTCTTCCACAGGACACTGACCAATCCAAGTCAACACAATCCAAACAGCTATTAAAGTCCAATAGAAAACTTTAAAAATAGGTCTGTAGGTGGTATTTCTTATGTCAGAGGTATTATTAAATGGAATTAGAAATAAAACTGCGATAGCACCACCCATTGTTAAAATTCCTCCTGCTTTGTTTGGAATTGCTCTTAAAATTGCGTAAAATGGTAGAAAATACCATTCCGGCACAACGTGAGCAGGGGTTTCCATAGGATCAGCGGGAATACAATTGTCAGGGTGATTTAAAACGTTTGGGAAATAAAAAACAAATGTTCCAAAAAAAAATAGAAAACAAAAGAATGCAAACATGTCTTTAGACACGAAGTAAGGATAAAACGGTACGTCATCTATGCCCGCGTCAGAACCTATAGGATTATTTGAGCCATCTTTATGTAATAATGCTAAATGAATTAGAGTAACTCCTGCAATTAAAAACGGTAAGATGAAATGAATACTGAAAAATCTATTCAAAGTAGGATTATTTACAGTAAAACCACCCCATAACCATTCAACAATTGCTTTTCCGGCTACTGGAATCACAGTAAACATACTAGTAATAACTGTAGCACCCCAGAAACTCATTTGCCCCCATGGCAATACATAACCTGTGAATGCTGTAGCCATCATTAAGACAAACAAAACAACTCCCGAACACCACAAAATTTCTCGAGGTTTCATGTAAGATCCATAATATAGACCCCGAAAAATATGAGAGTAAACTACAATAAAAAACATAGAAGCTCCGTTTGCGTGTATGTAACGAAGTAGCCAGCCGTTAGGAACATCTCGCATAATATATTCGACACTGCTAAAAGCTAAGTCTACGTGTGGTGTATAATGCATAGCAAGGAAAATTCCTGAAATCATTTGAGTAAGAAGACACATACCAGCTAAGAACCCAAAACTCCAAGCATATGTTAAACTGATCGGAGTAGGATAATAAATTAGGTGATTTGCTACAAAAGCAAATAGATAATTTTTATTTGAACGTTTTAAATTTAAAGGTGACAAACGTTTTACACTAGATAAGATACTACTATCAAGTTTATTTATCTGATTTAACATCATTTTTACTGCTCGTTAAAAGCGTTCATTTCGACTTTTTATAATAAGATTTTCACGTCTTCCCTGATTTTGATTCTTGAAAACAATAAAGAGACTTTCTATTCTCAAAATATCCCTTACAATTTTACAAACTGTAAAATATATCCTTAATGGGATTTGAACCCATGTTACCGTCGTGAAAGGACGGGGTCCTAACCACTAGACGATAAGGACAATTATAGTTTCGTATTTTTCTATTTCAAATTTCTTTATTTTAGAAGAAGAGGGATTCGAACCCCCGATATAGGTTTTCTATATAAAGATTTAGCAGATCTTCGCTTTAAGCCGCTCAGCCATTCCTCTGTAAGTTTAGATACAGAACCCTGTTGTAAAACAACTGGCAATCTCACTTCGAGTAGGACTCGAACCTACGTCCGAATGGTTAACAGCCATTTGCTCTACCTACTGAGCTATCGAAGTTTAAACAAATAAAACTAGTTTGTAATGTATACGAAAAGTTAAAGCAATCAGATCTTTAGTTTTAATTTTTTTCTCAATACATAATAAAATCTTTGTTTATACCCACAATTTTCAAAGTGCCTATTTAAAGTTACCGCTCATTAACATATAAAAAACAGAATTCTCTTCTGTGGGGTCGACGCCAGATCCTATAATGAGATTTTTCCAAAACTGCAAATAATTTTGCGGAATATTAAATTTTCACCACTTTTGACGCCCACGGAGACTGCTTTAAATCGACCCATTTTTATAAACGTAAGGTACCCCCTGTAAAATAATACTCACCATGAATAAGTGCACCCACGACGTGCTCTATCGAATCCATACCTTTCATCACAGAATGGGTCTTTTAATCTAATTTTGTATCTTTTAATCTTAAAGTTTGAAAAGAAAATAAATTTGCGGAATATTAAATTTTCACCACTTTTAACGCCCACGGAGACTGCTTTAAATCGACCCATTTTTATAAACGTAAGGTACCCCCTGTAAAATAATACTCACCATGAATAAGTGCACCCACGACGTGCTCTATCGAATCCATACCTTTCATCACAGAATGGGTCTTTTAATCTAATTTTGTATCTTTTAATCTTAAAGTTTGAAAAGAAAATAAATTAAGTGGATATTAAATTTTCACCACTTTTAACGCCCACGGAGACTGCTTTAAATCGACCCATTTTTATAAACGTAAGGTACCCCCTGTAAAATAATACTCACCATGAATAAATGCACCCACGACGTGCTCTATCGAATCCATACCTTTCTATCACAGAATGGGTCTTTTAATCTTAAAGTTTGAAAAGAAAATAAATTTGCGGAATATTAAATTTTCACCACTTTTAACGCCCACGGAGACTGCTTTAAATCGACCCATTTTTATAAACGTAAGGTACCCCCTGTAAAAT
>Ga0210054_1000292_pt1 | contig 49728 bp, 48 predicted proteins | sample CryGeymeta201516_FD_185470 | JGI IMG/M metagenome (GOLD analysis project Ga0210054, IMG submission 185470) | Groundwater microbial communities from Crystal Geyser aquifers in Utah, USA - Crystal Geyser metaG 2015-16 (SPAdes) (version 2) | ecosystem: Environmental > Aquatic > Deep subsurface >... | reverse complement strand
CTTTGAATGCTTATACTGGGCTTGGGGCATTGAATGTTCTCGGCATTTCAAGAATTGAAACCAATGTAAAGGAATTGAGGGAATGCTTTTGGCTGACTGGATGCTCATTCTTGATAAAAAGAAGCGTCTTGAAGGAGTTGGGTTATTTGTTTGACCCCGATTTTTTTGCCTATTTTGAGGAGACAGAGCTATGCTGGAGAGTGAGGTTGCTTGGGTATAAGATTTTTTACGCTCCAACTTCAACCCTCTATCATAGAGGGTCTGTAACAGCAAAGAAGATGGGGAATATCAGGAAGTTCTGGCATTATAGGAACAAAATATGGTCTTACAAGAAGAATCTGAGAACACCCTTAATGCAGTTGCTGCTTGTCCCTGTGTTTTTTATCACATTTTTTATGATTTTTAGATGGTCTCTTACAAGAGAATGGGGTTATGGGGTAGATGTTTTGGGGTATATATTCAAGAAATTTAAGAAGAACCCTGTTATAGATAGGATTTCTTTGAAGGATCAGTTGAAGTTGTTTTTTGTATAATCTCTCCAATATTCTAAGATTTTATAGCCTCGACAAGGATATGTTCATGAAAAAACCAAAACCTAGTATTTGTCAATTCCATTTTTTTTACTTTTAAACCATGCGTTCTCAATGTTATTTCAAGACTGCCAGGAGTAAAAAATCTTATATGATCTCCTAGAGGATCAAACACATATTCGAATAAAAATAATGAGAACCATATATTTTGTAACTTTCCATGGTAAGGAACTGTTATTTTAACCAAACCTTTCGGTTTTAACACCCTATAACATTCTTTGAGGGCATGTGATATATTTTTAATATGTTCTAAAAACTCATTCATTATTATTTCATCAACACTATCATCTCTGAACGGTAATTTATCTTTTTCTAAATCCAATACAATATTAGGTTTTGTTTCTGGCCTTATATCTATTGAGATTGTCTTGGGGATTTTATCATAACCAGACCCCAAGTTAAGTATCTTTTTATTCATAATTTTTCTACCACCCTCGTCTAATAGTTTTAATAATATAATCAACATCATCATCGCTTAGATGAGAATGCAGCGGGATATTTATAGCAGTTTCTTGAGCCTTTTCCATGTTAGGCAAATCTTTTCTTAGAGGCCCAAAAATCGTGTACATGTCATTCCTGCAATTATGCAATTCGACTTCAATGCCTTTGGAATGCATCATTTTTGCAAAATCCAATCTTCTATCAACATGAATTGTAAAAAGAAAATTACCGTTTGTTCTGTCATTTTTATTTTCAAGAAGGGTGACCCCTTTAATGCCATCCAGCTCTTCTCTATATTTTTTTGCTATTTCATCCCTTCTTTTGATTATTTCATCCAGGTATTTCAATTGCTCTAAGCCTATTGTAGCAAATACATCGTTTGGATTATATTTAAAACCAACCTCAGAAACATCGAAAACTTTGCCTATCGGGGTATTTTCCCTCTTATCCCTTGGAATACCAAACCACCTCCTCCTTTTAGCAGATTCATAGTTTTTTTGATCTTTTACGCATAACATACCGCCATCTACTGTTGTTATTTGTTTTATAGCCTGGAAAGAAAATGAGGTATAATCGGAAATAGAGCCTATCGGCTTCCCTTTGTATTTTGCGCCTAAAGCATGAGCAGCATCTTCAACAACTGGGAGATTATACTCCTTTGCTATCTTATGTATCTCATCTATATCACAAGGATAACCTCCAAAATGAACGCATTGGATGGCTTTAGTTTTTTCAGTTATTCTATGTTCAATATCATTTGGATCTATATTCATTGTTTCGTATTGGATGTCTGCGAAAACTGGCTTCGCAAATTGTTCTAGAATCACAGTATTTGTTGCTATCATTGTGTTTGGTGTTGTTATTACTTCGTCCCCTGGCCCCACGCCTATTGTTGCCAAAGCCAGTCTGAGTGCAGATGTACATGAATTCAGATATATTGCATTATTAAGATTCAACTTTTTGCAGAATTCATTCTCAAATTCATCCACCTTTGGTCCTTGGCCTATCCATCTGCTCTTTAATACCTCTACGACTTTTTCAGGTACTCCTTCTGGGATAAATGGATAGAACATTACAATTTCTTTTTTCTCCACCATTTTAAACAACACTAAATTTATAGATTTATAGATTTATAGAATTTTTATGAAAAAAATTCTAGTCACAGGGGGAGCAGGGTTTATAGGATCAAATTTCATAAGACTAATGTTAAAAAACTCTCCAGAGTATAAAATTATAAATTTAGATAAATTGACTTATGCGGGAAATTTAGAAAATTTGAAAGATATAGAAAAAAATTCAAATTATAGTTTCATTAGGGGTGATATATGTGATGAGAATGTGGTAGAAAAAATTGTTAAAAAATCCGATATAATTGTGAATTTTGCTGCTGAGAGTCATGTTGATAGGTCAATAAAAAATTCTGATGAATTTATAAAAACTAATATCTGTGGGGCACACACTCTTTTAAAAGCCGCATTAAAGTATAAGGTAGAAAAGTTCATACAAATTTCAACGGATGAAGTTTATGGGAACTTGAAAAAACAATCATTCAAGGAAATAGACCCATTAAAACCTAATAGTCCTTATTCTGCCTCAAAAGCGGGGGCAGATATGTTAGTAAGATCTTTCAACTCTACATATAATTTACCAACAATTATTGTAAGAAGTTCGAATAATTTTGGACCTTTTCAATACCCAGAAAAATTAATACCACTTTTCATAACGAACGTAATTGAAAATAAGAAACTCCCACTTTATGGTGACGGGATGAATATAAGAGAATGGATTTTTGTGAATGATAATTGCTTTGGTATAAAAACTTTAATGGAAAAAGGAAAAACAGGAGAGATATACAATTTAGGTTCCGGTCAAATTAAAACTAATTTTGAAATAGCTAGTATGATTCTTGAACATTTTAAAAAATTAAAAGATCAAATCTTATATGTAAAAGACAGACCAGGACATGATAGGGTATACATTTTAAATTCAAAAAAAATAAGAAAATTAGGTTGGAAACCAACCCAGAAATTTGATATAAACTTAGAAAAAACAATTGAATGGTATAAAAAAAATAAGTCTTGGTGGATAAAATTAAAAAGGTGATTTTATAACACAAAAATTTATGGTAAGGGATTACATGAGAAAACCTGGAACTAAAGAAAAAAGTGTAAAGGATGAATGCATCTTTTGCAAAATACTGAAAACAAAGAAAGAATTAGTCTTTGAAAATACTCACGCTTTTGTTACGATCAACGATAATCCTTATAAGGAAGGTCATATAATGATATTCCCCAGGGAACATGTAATTGATTTAAGGGATCTTGATGAAAAATCATTAAAAGGTTTTTATGATACCATCAATTTTATGTTGAAGGTTCTGGAAAAAAATTATAATACCAAATCATTTAATATCGGATGTAACATAGACTCTCCAGCTGGGGCAACTTATGAACACCTCCATTTCCATATCATCCCAAGATGGGTTGGAGATTCGGGTTTCATGGAGACTTTTGCATCAACACGTGTCTTAAAAGAACCCCCGGAAAAAACTAGAGAAAGATTAATCCAAACAATGAAAGAACTTACTTAACTATTCTTTCTTAAATCTGAATTACTTAAAAGAATTTAGTGAGAGCATGAAGATTCTATTAACCCATGAAATATTTCCCCCAGAGTTTGCTGGAGGTGGGGAAAAATTAGCTTTGAAAATGGTTAAATTATTAAAAGAGAATGGTCATGAAGTCAAGATTGTAACTTCTGGTGACCCGAAAATTAAAGACTATGAAGGTATCCCAACAACCAGGTTAAAAATGAACAGATATCTAATGAATCTTGCTCTTCCAACTATTTTAAAAGAGGCTAAAGATGTTGATATTATCCAAACAAGTACCGGAAATGTTTGTTTATCTTCTTGGTTAGCTTCAAAATTGCTTAAAAGACCTATTTGTTGTCATGTACATCATTTATTTGGTCCATACTGGAATGATGTCAGAGGGTCAATTCTCGGAAGAATATTCCAAGTCGGAGAAAATGTTTATTTGAAAAGATCTTATGATGCTTTAGTTTTTCAGAACTTTACATCGAAGAATATAGGCCTGAAAATGAAGCTGGACGAAGAAAAGATGCATATAATACAGCCAGGAATAGACTGGGATAATTACCAAATTAAAATAAAAAAAGAGCCGTTTGTTCTATTTGTGGGAAATTTTAAAATGGATAAGCCTGCGATGAATATCAAAGGCTTGCATTATCTGCTTGAAGCAACAGAGAAATTGCCAGATGTGAATTTCTTGATCGCTGGGGGAGGACCGGAAATAGATAAAATCAAAAAATATTATAAAAAAAATATAATATTCACAGGTCCATTGGTAGGGAAAACACTGATCGAATTATATAACAGGGCATTGATTTTTTGCTATCCATCTTTGACAGAGGGTTTTGGTATTTCTTTGCTTGAAGCCATGGCATCTGGTTGTGCGACCATTTCTTCAATAGATATAGGGCAGCAAGGAATTAAAATAGAGCCTAAAAACACAAATCAAATAGTAAATTCAATCAAATACCTAATTAATAATGAAAAAGAGGCAAAAAGAATAGGGATTAATAACAGAAAAATAGCTAAAAAGTTTACATGGAAAAAATTTATTGATGATTATTCAAAACTTTATGAATCACTGACTAAGTAGATTTAAATGAATTAATTACGAAAACTTAAAGATGAAAAAAATGGGAACAAAAAAAATTGAAATAAAACTAAGTTTAATTATGGTTCCTATAATAGTCTTATTTCTATTTCTTTTCACTACTTGGACAAGACTTGGGACGATGAAGGACGATACTGTCCTTGATTATGACCCATGGTGGCAATATAGGTATGCAAAGATGATTCTAGAAAACGGAATGAAAATACCAAAATGGGATCTTCTTAGTTTCTTTCCACCTGGAAGGCCTACTTATACATCTCTAGGTTGGGAGTATACGATGATATTTTTCTATAAAACACTTTCCCCATTTATCAAGGATTTCACATTCATGGAAGCCGCTAAGCTATCTCCTGCTCTTATGGTGGGTTTGGCAAGTGTAGCCGCTTTCTTCCTGGGAAAAACCTTAACAAACAATTGGGGCGGAATCGCAACTGGAATTTTCGCAGCACTTACACCAACTTTTATTGGGGTTTCGATGGCTGGTTATTGCGATACTGACGCAGTTGTTGTGTTTTATTCATTTTTGTGTATTTTTTCGATATTTTTTGCATTGAAAAAAAAGAAAATTTATTATTACGCAATAGCTTTGATTGCCAACCTATTTTTTATTTATAATTGGTGGTTTGGCTGGTATATTTCATTTTTTATGCTGCTTTTTATTCCAACACTAATTGGATATAAAATATTTGAAGGGTTGATTTTAGATAGGAAAATCGATCCATCGAAAACATGGGAGAATGTTAAATCGATTGTAATACCAGTATTCATTTTTATAGCAGCATTAAATATAATCGGATTTGTTCTTGATTTTGGTAATGTTGTTGATTTTGTTAAAATAGGTTTAGGCTTTGCTGGGGGATCTGGTGGAGGAATAGTTAATGTTTCTGTTGCAGAATTGCAGCCAATAAACATTCTAACCAAGTCAGGTTTCATGTCAGTGGCTACAAGAATTGGAATAGGACCAATGCTATTATTTTTGATTGGGTTGCCAGTACTCGTTTTCTACAAAATTTATAAAAAGGAAAAAGCCAATTTTGTAGAGATATTTTTGTTTATGTGGTCTATCGTAACATTTTATTTGATACTACATGGCGTCAGATTTTCATTATTATTTTCGGCTGCTTCTACAGCTGCTGCTGGATATGTTGTTGGTAATTTGATTAAAAAAATAAATTTAGGTTTTTTAATATTTTCTGGATCTTTGCTGATATACTCTTTTATGATATTTAATCCTTCTGCGATATTGACGCTTTTTTTTGTCCTCGCATCTTTAGTTCTAGTTATAGCATCTCTATTTGTGTTTTTTAAACTGGAAAAAAATGATGAAAAAGAAAATGATTTGATCAAGGCTACATTTCTTGGCGTGACTGCTTTATTTATTTTAATATTTATTTCCGATGCCATGGCCTTTGCCAGCCAGGCAGGCGGGATGGAGGTAAGCCACAACTGGATTGAAATGTTAGAATGGATGAAGAAAAACGCTGATCCAAAAGCTGAGGTTGCGACTTGGTGGGATCCTGGCCATATAATCGCAGGCTATACTGGTTTGAGGGTTCATGCAGACGGCGCACATTGCGGAACTGAGGAATGCATCCCCTATCCACATAATACCAGGATACAGGATATGGGGAGGATGATGACAACAAGCAATGAGACAGAAACAGTTGAATTAATGAAAAAATATATGGTACTTTCAAAAGAGCAATGCGATGAAGTCAAAGAAAAATATGGAGATATCGTTCCAAAAGAGGCATGCGAGCCAGCAACAGAGATGTACTTCATAGCAAGCTCTGATTTAATTGGTAAGTATACGTGGATGGATTATTATGGGGGTTATAGGGCTCCTATAGCTTCACAGCAAGATCTTGAAAAAAATCCAGGAGTTTGCTGCCCATCCACACCTGATACAGAGCCTGGACAAATGTCGTGCGGCGAATTTGCAGATCAAAGCAAAGGCGTTTGGGTCTGGTGCCCATGGATATTTAGTTTTACTGGACAACAGCAAGACCAGCAAGGAAACCCAGTTTTTGTTTATGATTATTCTGGGCTGAAAATTGCAATAATCCAAAAAGGGAATGAACTAATCCCAGTTTACAGCAACAAGTATGTAATTAAAAACATGATATTTTATAATCAAGGAAAGGAACAAAAACTGGATTTGTCAAACTCTACTGTAAATCTGGAAAAGATTGACGGCATGATATGGGTTGACCCGAGTTTCCAGAATTTGATTTATTTCTCGCCTTCTGTTAAAGACAGTATTTTCACAAGATTGTTCTTTTTCAACGGCAAGGATTTAGATCATTTTGAACTTGTTTTTTCGAACAGTGAAGTGAAATTGTTTAAGGTTAAATTTTAATAGAATTCAAACTAATTTCTATTATGAATAAATTAATTTTATGTTTTATAGCAGCGTTTTTAATTTCATTGAACATTTCTCTTTCATGGTGGGATGCTTCATGGAGATTTTGCAAAGATATAACCATAGACGAGGCAGCCGGTATTTCAAGATGGAATGAACCTGTAGAAATTTTTATTAATTCATCTGAATGGGAAGCAAAACCAAACAAAAATTCGATAAGAATAATAAATTCTGACTGCAGCTCGACAGGAGAAGAGGTAGAGTATGGAATGTGGAATGAGACTTTTTATGGGAACAATACTCTAGAGTTTTTCAACATAGTTTTCGAAGTTAATGCAACTGAGAATTCGAGAAATAAATTTTCAATTTATTATGATTCAGAGGATAAACCGCAGGTAAATTATTCTGGAATAGAACTGCAGGATTACTACTATAGCTGGAGGGCTAGGACAAGAGATTATGACATGATTTATTCACAGGGAGATTATGCAGGCTTTAAAATATTCAAGTATACTGCTTATGGAGATGAGGAAACGAACTATCCTGGGAATTTTGCCGGCGGACAGCTGGCAATTATGGATATTGGTCCAAGGCAGAGCTTTTCTTGGATATATAATACGCCAACTTGCGTAAAATATAGAAGATATGATCTTGAAGGCAGCGTTGTTTGCAGAGTCTGCTATAAATCAAACATTCTTTCATGCGAAAATGAAGGGAAGAACAAAACAAAAGGAACGGTTGCAACCTTAAGAGACCTTTTCTACGACCCAATAAACCCAGAGGATTTATACTACAGAACAAATGAGGAGGATGAAATTAAAAGATCTAATCTAACAATACATCAAGCCCAAAGGTATGAGTTCAGGTTCGGCGCTGCAAATTCAACAAAAGGGACAAATATTGTTTCTGCGATGACTAATGGCTCATCTTCTTGGAATGCAACTGCGTTGTGGCATATGGTATACAGCCCATCAAATAAAGAAGACAATTATGGAGCCCTCCCAGGTTTTTCTCAACTAGACTTTAAAACAATTTGGTTTGCAATCACAAATGAAACACTTGAAAAAGCATATGAAAGAGCAGCCAACTGGAGCATAGCAATAGACCACCCGCTTGAAAATTATGTAAATATAAAAGAGAGAGAAGAGCTGGAAATAGAAATGCAATTTCCTTCACATGTTTTTATAAATGAAGCAAATAAAATCAGCGCAGTAGTTTATTACAACAAGATTGCAATCAACAATCTGACGCAAAACAACTTTGAACTTTATCTGGATGGCACCAATATACAGCAAAAAGAATTCTATAATCTCAATAACGGCTCTTACGCTTTTGACGTGAAATTATCCTCTCAGAATATAGGCTCGCACAAATTAAAAATCAAAGTGAATTACAATAATAAACCATCTGAAAGCGAAAAAGAAATAATACTTCTAATTCATCCAAAAAACAAGCCGTTAATAATAACGGATGGGAACTGGAAAAACTACATTTCTGCAGCAAGCACAGGATACCCTGTTCTAGTCTACAAATCATCCAGAAAATTAATCGACCAGTTTATAGATGAGTACAACCCAGACCAGATATTTCAGCTTGGAACAACTCTCACCTTTTTGAAGGAGAATTATTTTGCGGATTCCAGCGAGACGTTAGTTAAGATCTTTTTCACGCAGTCTGACCTTATCATTCCTTCCAACAAAGAGATAGCATTAAAATCTTCTTTCATGGATTTGCCTATGCTTTTTGGGCCTTCGCAAAAAACAATTGAATACCTTAAGCCTAATGTGATCCATAATTTTACAAGCCTGCAGCAAGCGGATGATCTATTCAAAGAGAAAAATCCAAACCCGGATTATTTCGTGCTGACAAATCCAGAAGAAGAGAATTCAATATTTTCATTCTCAGCTGCTAAAAACAAGAACGCATTCGTGGCAATTTCTTCAGGGGATGAGCATCAATCTAAAAACGAACTCATAAAAAAAATAACCCGATTCAATCTGCCGCAATCCTATTATTTTGATGGAAGAATCTATCTTTTATTGATAGATGCTCCATACTTCTCTATTGCTGACCCGACTGCACCTAAAACAATAATAAGCGACACTCCCTACTGCGATGTAAACGGGGACGGCTATCAGGATTTATCTTGCGGCAGGCTCCTAGGGAATCAAGAATCATTATCATACCAGATAGAATACTCTAAATTATTCAAGCCTGACAAAACAGCATTGATTCTGGCATCTTATAATACTCCAGGTAGGTATTGGGATGTTTTAATTGCAGGTGGAACTATGCCTACTGTGTTAGACATAGAGCTTGAGTTGTTGGAGAAGAATTTTAATGTAAAAAGACTGGTTGAAAAGAGATCAGAGTTCGATGAGCTGAACTTTACAGTTGTAAAAAAATTAAATGAAATAATTGAAAAAATAGGCTCATTGGAAGAAACTAGTTATGTTTCTTTGTTTTCCAGCCTGCTTGGGGACATTACTAAAATAGTTTTAATTGCTAAAGCCGGGGATACAGCGCTTTATTCGTTCTATGAATTTGACTGGGGGGATTCATGGAAGAGCCTGCTCGACTTAAAGCCAAAATACCCAAAACACCTGCCAATATTTAATGAGGCCAATCTTAGAGATGAGGCAAAAAAGAATCAAGCAGTGATATACCTTTCAAAGGGGAATGAGACGCACTGGCTTATTCCAATAAATTCAAGCTGGCATTCAACCCTATACGATGAATTTGACCCTTCTAACCTCGGGAATAAACCTTTATTCTACTATCTAAAATATTCCAACAGCTTCGGCATCAGGGATAAAATTCTTGGTTTAGGAGCATTGTCAATAGTTTCATCAACAAGCGACTCTTATAATATTTACTCTGATCGGACTGCGCACTATTTTTTCAAATATTTCGACCAGCCAGTTGGAAAAGCCTTAATAGAGGCAAGGAACAGAAATTATGAACTCTCGCAAATAATGAAAAACAAAAATATTTATGAAAAGGAGTATTATGACACTATTCTCTTGGGAGACCCGTCCATATCATTTGACCCCAATCTACATCTTGAACAATCCGTTAATATAAAAGAAGAAAACGGAAATTTTGCTGCTGAATATTCATTTGACCCCAGTTATAAAATAATTGATTATGACAGCAATTCTTACATCATCTTCGAGGATGCGGATGACTATTTTGTGGACGAAAACAAGCCGATAATACCCATCTACAAAAAAGAATTTATGCTCCCTGCAGACTCTGAACTGCTTGGATTTTCAATAAAGCTCTCAAATAAAACTTATGATAATATTGAACTGCCAATCATTCCTTCTGACCCAGATCACTTTACCAATGAAACTTTTAACGGCATGTTTCCGGAAGAAAATTATTGGAATCTAGAAGCAAGGCTGCTGGACAACAGGACAATTTTCACCGGCTTGTTCTCTCCGATAGTCTATTATTCGAATAATACAGCCAAGATTTTTGAAAGAATCAACATATCATTAAAATACAAATCCCCTCTTGAGATATTGGAAATTAGTGCTAAGGATATCAAACAAGGCGAAAGCGAAAAAATAGATTTAAACTTATTCAGCAACTTGAATCAGAATAAAGAGGCAGAAATTATCCTAAAAATCCAGACAGATGGATTTGAAAATATATCCGCAAGAAAAGCAGAAATAAAGCCAGGCGGCAACAGGATTCAATTAATTTTCGAAAACACTACATCTACGGGAAATTATTCTGTTTCCATTCTAGCAGTCTCAGATGGAGCTGTTATCGGGCCTAAATACACATACTTCAAGGTTGTTAAGAGATCCTTTTTTAAGGAAATTTTATATCCAATATACAAGCTTTTCAAAATTAACCCGGCAGGCTTTCTTAACCAGGAAAAAAGCTTTAAAGAAAAATATACAGCCAAGAAGATCGGAGATAAGACCATTCTCGATTATGTTTCCTTGAATATAACTATTCACATCGAGCAGACGCCTGAGAAAACAACCTCGCAAATAAAAACAAAAGAAGGGGATTTGGCAATAGAGCAGAGCAGCCTTTCTACAAAATATACTTTAAATACATCTGAAGGGTCTCTGTTAATAATCAAAGAAAAAGGCCAGATAAAGAAGGATGTTTTTGGGAATGAAGCGCATCTAAGAAAAGTTTTAGATGATATAATGGAGGCATACAAAAATAAATTAGAAGAGTTGAATCTAACATCTTAGCCCTTAAACCTATTAAACCAATCACCAATATTATTAAATATCTTCTTTTCCCTTAAAAATATAAGGAGGTGTAATTTAATGGCAAAAGCAAAGAAAGAACTGCCTTTAGCCCCGCTAGAAAGAATTTTAAGGGTAGCAGGTGCAAAAAGAGTCTCTAAAAGCGCTGTAAAAGAGTTTGCTGCTGTTATCGGGGATTATGCTTTTGATCTGTCTTCAGAAGCATCCACACTAGCCAAGCATGCAGGCAGAAAAACAATAATAGAATCAGACGTCAGAATGGCAAGAAGAAAAATGGCGTAGTTTTTTTCTTTTCTATTAAATATAAGCCTAACCTATTTTACTTTTACTGACCATAAATGTCAAGGGGGTATACTATGGAAACAATAGTTGATTTTATAGGGAAAATGTCGGAAATGATAAAGAAGTCGATGGACGAGACTAGCAAATGCATAGGCAAGGATATTGTCGATATCAGCGCTGGGAAGAAAGGGATATGCATAGACAGGATAACAAATTTTCTGGACGCAAAAATATCATTCTTAGGCGTCAAGTACAGCAAGGAAGAGCAGGAAAAAATTAAATCATTCAGCACAGATGTCCTCGTTTGCCAAGCGGCTACAGACAGGGTTTTCATTCCTATAAACGAGATTAATGCTGTTGGGGAATCAATCATCCTGCTGAAAAGCGAGCTGAAAGTGCCTGAAATTACTGTAGAATCCACAAAAAAGAATGATGTTTTCAAAAGATATCATCTTACAAATGAAGCAATCAAAGACGTCCTTCCATCTGTAGTCCCGAAAGATACCGAAAAAGAAAATAAAGGCTGGTTAAAAAAATTAGTTGGAGAATAGAATGCTTAGCCTCGAAGAAATATTAAAAGAATTGGAAGATAAAACAAAACTCTCACGCCAGGAACTTCAGGAAAAAATAAACCAAAAACAAACAGAGCTTTCAGGATTGGTTTCTTTAGAGGGTGCAGGTCATCTAGTTGCAAGGGACATGGGGGTTAATTTGCTTACTGTTGAGAGGAAGCCAGTAAAAATAGAAAACCTCTCCGACGGCTTAAAAAACGTTAGAGTGAAAGGAAGGATAAGCGACATAACGCCAATAAGGGCTTTCAAAAGGAAAGACGGGACAGACGGCAAAGTCTCCAATATAATTATTTCTGATGGGTCAGGCCAAATTAGAATTCCTTTATGGGATAAGCAAGTAGATATGATAGAGAATAATACAATTTCAACCGGAGATATAGTTGAAGTATCGGATGGGGTTGTTAAGAAGAATATGTATGGTGGCCTGGAAGTTAGGATGCCTAAATATTCCCAAATGAAAAAACTAGAAGATGATTCTTCCATCCCTGAGACCGCAACAACTAAGACCCCCCTGAAAAAATCTGATATAAAAGATATAGAAGAAGGCTTTTATGAAATACAAGGCAACTTTGTCCAGCTTTTTAACACTAATACTGTTATCCAGTTATGCCCGAACTGCAGGTCTGGCCTGGAAAAGAATGATGAAGGCTACTCATGCAAAGAGCATGGGAAAGTCAAGCCGGAGAATGTTATGATAATTTCAGGGATAGTTGATGACGGAACTTCCAGCATAAGGGCGGTTTTTTTCAGGGAGCAGGCACAAAATTTTTCTGGGCTAGAGCCTACGGTTTTAATGAATTTATCCCAAGATGAGGCGTTCAATCTGATAAAAGAAAATGTCCTAGGAAAGGATGTTGCCTTGTCTGGAAAAGTCAGGAAAAATACCATGTTTGATAATCTTGAAATGGTTGTTAATGATGTCAAAGAGCTGAATGTTGAGCAGGAGAGCAAAAGGCTTATAATTGAAATGGAAAATTACGGTGGTTGATATGGTGAAAAAGGAAGTTGTGAAAGGCTTGGAAGAAGAGAATTTTGATGATGAAATCAAAGAAAGCAAAACCAAGGTGATACCAAGAGATAAGATCAGCCTTGAAGACATACCTGGTGTTGGCCCTAAACTTGCTGAAAAACTGGCGGAGTTAGGATTTACAGATCCTATGACTATCGCTGTTTCTTCACCTGGAGAGCTTGCGTCTATTCTAGAAATAGGCCAAGCCACAGCAGGAAAAATAATCAACGGGGCGAGACAAGCGCTTAGGATGGGATTTACATCTGCAGACCAGGTCTGGAAGCAAAGGCAAGCAATGACAAAGATCACAACTGGAAGCCAGAACCTAGATGAATTACTTGGTGGAGGTTTAGAGACACAAGCCATTACAGAATTTTACGGTCAGTTTGGAACAGGGAAATGCGTAGAAAAAAATACACCAATATATTTTTTCAATGATGAGAATTTACATTTTGATAAAATAGAAAACATCTACAACACTTATAAAGAAAAAACAGGAGAAATACCTAGAAAAGGAGGTTTTATTGTTCCTGTAGATAAAATACAAGTTTTTGGAATTACTGAAAAAGGAATTGAAAAAGTTAAAGTTAGCATGTTATGGAAGCAGTTTGCAAATAAAATCAGTAAAGTTCAAACTATAAGAGGAAGAGAGCTCCAATTAACTAAACAGCATAAGCTTTTGACAGTAGATGAGGAAGGGATGAAGTGGAAACCCGTAGGAATGTTAAGGAAAAATGATATAATAGCGGTTCCTAAAAATTTAGATTTTGATGAAAAAAATACCTTCGACGAAGAAGACGCTTATTTTTTAGGCTTGTTTGTTGCAGAAGGAACTCCCAATCCATTATCGATAACTACGACAGATACTGATACAAAGGTTTTCATTGTTGATTATGTTAAAAAGAAATTTAAGTACGAACCCCATGTAAGGTTGAGAACAGCTCCTAAAAGAAAAGACAGTTTTTTAATATTATTTAGAAACCCAACAAAAGATTTTTTAAAGGATTTGGCAGAATCAAAAGCAGGTCAAAAATACATTCCAGAGCTTATAATTCAATCAAACAAAAAAATACTATCCGCCTTCTTGAGGGGTTATATAAAAGGAGATGGGCATATATCCGAAGGTTTAATCGAAATGACAACCAAGAGCGAAAAGCTCGCCACACAGTTATCGTATATGCTTAAAAAATTTGGCATTTCATGCACTTTTGCGAAGAAAATAATCAAGAAGGAAACTTATTACAGATTATATATAGTAGGCTTTGACAGGGATAAAATGAATCAGATCCTCGGTTCCAATTTTGATACAAAAAATTCAAAACACGGCTATCCACCAAAAATACAGGAGTTTCTTCGAAAAATCTACAAGGAAACATTAAGCGGCAATAGAGGGAATTTTAGAAAAAAAATAGGCAAAAGATCCCTGAAAAATAATCAAGCTTACATAACTCTCACTAATAAACGTCTTCAAACAAACATAAGTGAGAAGACTTTTGTTGGAATCTTAGAGATATTTTTGGAGGGAAAAAAGGATTTAGAAGAAGCATTAAAAATTTCTAGAAATTTGGAAAAAGTTGGGAAAAAAGAGTTTAAAAGATTCTTGGATTTGTTGCCTTTCCCTTATAGAAAAATGATTGAATCTAAGCTGAAGATCAAGGGCTCAACCTTATACAACTATGTAATTAGGGGCTTGCCTGTAAAAAAAAGGCCAGACATTGTATTAGGGATTAGAAACGTTTTAGTCGCAGAAATAGAAAATAGGTTGAATAAACTTAATTTTGGATTGTCTATTTGCAAAAATATCCATAATCTTGATTGGGATGAAATCTCAGATATACAAGAACAAGTCTATAAAGATTTTGTTTATGATTTCGTAATCCCAGAGAACCATTGTTTTATTGGAGGCATCATGCCAACTCTTATGCACAATAGCCAAATAGGTTTTCAATTATCAGTTAATGTCCAGTTGTCAAAAGAGAAAGGTGGATTGAATGGTAATTGTTTGTTTGTTGATACAGAAAATACTTTTAGAGCTAACAGAATAATTCAGATTGCAGAAGGATTGGAATTAGATACTGATAAAGTTTTGAAGAATATATTCGTGGCTAGAGCTTTTAATTCAGATCATCAGATGTTTTTAATTGATAAAGCAACTGATATGATAGAAGAAAAAAATATAAAGTTGATTATTATTGATAGTCTTATGTCCCATTTTCGTGCTGATTATATGGGTCGTGGAGAATTAGCTTCAAGGCAGCAGAAATTAAATAAACATCTTCATGCGTTGCAAAGATTGGCTGATGCTCATAATCTTGCAATTTATATTACTAATCAAGTCCAAGCAAATCCTGCTATTCTTTTTGGAGATCCTACTAGACCGGTTGGTGGACACATTTTGGCCCATCAATGCCTACCCCCTGATACATTAATTCAGCTAAAGGATGGAAATATTATTAAAATTGAAGACATGCATAATCCTCTTGAGGTCAAATCTATGGATTTTAATGACAGTTTAAAATTATCTGACGGAAGATGCAATGGTGTCTTTGTCAATCCAAATATATCTCATATCTATGAAATTAAATCTAACTTTAATCTAAAATTATCTGGAGATCATACTGTTTTTAAAATTGATGGTCTAGACATTTTGGAAGTTCCTGCAAGAACCTTGAAAGAAGGGGATTATATATCATACGCTAGAAAAATAGATATAGAGGGTCAAGTACAAAAAACCCCTGAAATAAAGATAGCAACTCTTGTGAAAGTTCCCGAAAAAACCGCGGAGAAAATTAAAAAAGAATTGTCATCCAGGGGAATAAAAAGAGAAACAGCCGCAGAAAAAATTAATATTAAACCAAGACAACTAAGGAGAGTATTGAATCAATGCTATCCAACTCATATCGAAAAAATACAAAAACTCGTTAACACTTTTGGATTAGACAAAAAGATTTTGGATGAAATAGAAACTACCGAAACAGGAAAATACAAGTTAATAAAAATACCAAGAACTTTAACTCCAGAATTATCACAGTTATTTGGATATATACTGGGAGATGGAAATTTTTACAGGTATTCTATTAGAATGAGAGATCAGAGGAAAGAAATTCTTCAACACTGTAAAGCTCTTTTCAAGGAGTTATTCAATATAGATGTCAGGATAACCAAAATTAAAGACAAAAACTGCTATAATCTTTCTATTAATAATAAATTTGTTTCAGAATTTTTCAAGAAACTAAAAGAACAGACGTTTAAGTTCATATCAAAATCAAGAAAAGATTGTGTAGTTGCTTTTATCAAAGGATTTGCAGACGCAGAAGGGTATGTTACAAAGAATGGAAGGATTACAATAAGTCAGAAAGACGAAAAAATACTTAAATTCATACAATTACTCTTGTTGAGATTCGAAATAGTTTCAGTTATATCAGAAATTAATGACTGTCATAAGTTGCAGATCCACGGCACCAATATTTCTATTTTTCAGAAACATATAGGGTTAACTGCGACAGATAAGGCTGAAAAACTTAGAAAATGGGCGAGTTATTACAAATATAGAAAAGAAATAATACCAATCGATCGAAAGATGTTATGGAAATTGTTGAAAAAAATTGGAGTTTACCCTTCACATATGATGCAATCAAGGCCAGATAGTTCCAAATATGCGACTAGAAGAGAATTGAAAAGAGTAATAGGGAAATTGAAAGAAAAGGAGTTGAATATAGAAAGAAAAGAATATGAAGAAGCTTTGAAAAATTTGGAAAAACTCGCAAATTCTGATATTGGTTGGCAGAAAATAAAAAAAATAAATGTATTAAAAAATAATTACCCACTATACGACATTTCTGTACCAGAATTCAAGAATTTTATTGCAAATGGTTGTTTAGTTCATAATAGTACCTATCGTGTTTATCTGAGAAAATCTTCTGGCGAGAAAAGAATCGCAAAGATAATGGATTCTCCTGATCTTCCTCCTGGTGAGTGTGTTTTTAGGGTTTTGACTGAAGGGATTAGGGATTAGATTTATTCCTGAATGTTTAATTATTTTCATGAAGCCAAAAGTAATAGTCTTCGATTTCTGGAACACGCTAGTCTATGACCCGTCTGTTGAAAAGAACACACAAATTGCGAGACTCCTCGGCTTCAATGACAAGCTTGAATTTTGGAAGCATTTGGATAAGCACTACATGCACACAAGCCTCACTTTTTATGATATTGTCAAGGAGATAATGGAAAAAAGAAATCTCCCAGAAGGAATATTAGATGAAGTAAAAAACCTGTGGGAAGAATGCAAAGAGCATGTTGGCATCTTTCCTGATGCAGTAAAAACCCTTGAAAGGCTTAAAGAAAAATACAAGCTGGCTTTGCTGTCGAATACAACTAAGGATGAAAGCGAAGAAACATTGAATAGATTTGGCCTCAAGAAATATTTTGATTATATAATCTATTCTTCTGATGTTGGCTTGTCTAAACCAGATCCGGAAATATTCAAGCTAGTTCTGAAGCGCTTTAAAATGAAGCCAGAAGAATTTGTAATGATAGGAGACACCCTTAAGCTGGATATTGTTCCTGCGAGGATGTTGGGGATGAAGGCAATACTGATCGACAGCAGGGGAAGATATCCTGAATACAAAGGTGAAGATTGGTATATTGCTTCTTTAAAGGAACTTAAGCTATAACATCAAAATAATTGTTTATGAAGGTTTTTGCAGATTTTCATCTACACAGTAAATTCGCAAGAGCGACTAGTCAGGACATGGATCTAGAGAATATTGCAAAATGGGGCAAAATCAAGGGTCTTGACATCATTGGAACTGGGGATTTTTCGCATCCTAAATGGTTTAGTGAAATCAAAAGCAAATTGCAACCTCTTTCCGGCCATGGCATCTATGAGTATGCCGGTATGAAATTCATGCTAACAACTGAAATTAGCACAATATACCAACAAGACAAACAGACAAGGAAAGTCCATCACCTTATTCACGCTCCTTCATTTGAAATAGTTGAGCAAATCAATGAGGAATTAAAAAAAATGGGCGGAAATTTAGATCAAGACGGAAGATTGCTTCTCTTCAAGTCAAGCCCGGAAGTTGTTGAAAGGCTCATGAAAATCTCTCCTGAAATAATGATTATACCTGCGCATGCATGGACTCCATGGTTTTCGGTATTCGGGAGCAAGTCTGGCTTTGATTCCGTGGAAGAATGCTACCAGGACCAGACTAAACACATTCACGCCTTGGAGACGGGTTTAAGCTCGGACCCTACAATGAACTGGAGATTGTCGAGTTTGGATAAATTCTGTTTGGTTAGCAACTCTGACTCCCACTCTGCTTGGCCTTGGAGATTAGGGAGGGAATTCAATGCCTTTGAACTGGATGAGATTACTTACTCGGAGATTGTAGATGCAATCAAGAAGAAAGACAAGAAAAGATTTCTTTTCACAGGAGAAGTCAATCCTGCTTACGGAAAATACCATTGGACTGGGCATAGGAATTGCATGGTTCAGATGTCACCCAAACAAGCATTAGACGTGAATAATATCTGCCCAAAATGCGGAAAAAAACTCACTGTAGGCGTTGAACAGAGGGTAGAGGAGTTAGCTGATAGGCCTGAGGGGTTTGTCCCTAAAGATGCGATACCGTTCAAGACTTTGATCCCATTATCAGAGCTGATAAAAGCTTACCTAGGCATAAAAACGCTTTACTCCCAAACAATCTGGAAGGAATACAACAGATTGATAGAAAGCTTTGGAAACGAGTTCAATATACTCCTAGATGTCTCACGAGAAGAATTAGAAAAGGTTGCTGATCGGAATTTAGCGGAATTGATTATGCTGAACAGGGAAGGAAAAATTAAAATAAACCCTGGTTATGATGGGGTATACGGAGAGCCTATTCTTGATGAGAAATCTCAAGAAGTTAAAAGAATAAAAAATTCAGAACAGAAACAATTGCTAGAATTTTCGGGTTTGTAGTCTAACGGCTTAGGACATCGCCCTCACACGGCGAAAACAGGAGTTCGACTCTCCTCAAACCCATCTAAACAACAGGAGTCCTCTCAACTTTAATTACCAACGGGCTTTTTACAATATAATTATACCCCATGGTCACATCTATCCTGATGTTTTTCCACTGCTCTTTTTGTGTAGGCTCGCCTAAAGGATCACACCTCAATTGCTTGCTCTTTCCCCTTATCAGGGTTACTTCGCCAGTCAAGCCGCTACATGTCATTCCTTCGACAGAAATTATAATTTTATCGTTTTCTGCGACCCCGCCTCCAGTGTTTTGAATATCTAGAATTAATCTTGAGCCGCTTGCTGCAGCCTTTATTGTAGCAGATATCGGGCCAGTCTGTGAGCTTGAACTAACCTGGCCTTGCTTTTTAGTTTCCTGATCCCTTTGATCTGTTGGCAGAGACCTTAACCAATCCCTATTTCCTAATCTAACCAAAGTTTCTGTTTTTTGATTGTCATATCTGTATTTTACTGCCCCTTCCAGAGGATAATCTATATCTGTTTGCGATTCCGGCGACTTTAATGTCCATTCTACTGTTGTTGATTCGCCTTCCATACCCTTTTCCGGCGGCAATAATTCTGCGGGCGGAGGAGAAGTCTGCTGAACAATCCAGCCTGTACTCCCTCCGGTTGGCAGGCCTATAATATTAGCTTCGATACTGTTCGCTTTAGTCCCACCTTTATTTTGAATATCCATTAGCAAATAAACTTCTTCACCACCTTGGATTACAGTTGGGTCTGCTACGAAGCTAGTGATAACAACCCCAGCACTTCCACCGGTTGAAGCAGTGGACTTGGTGCAGCCTGAAAGAACAACAACACCTAAAATCAAAAGAGCAATCAATATTTTTTTCATTTGATATCCCTCATTTTTTAATATTTAATAATACTTAACAATTCAACTTTTTAATATTTACATTTTATCCTTTTAATCCTTTTTTTAAGAAAGAGGCTTGCTAAATATAATACCAAAGACTCAATTAAAGTTATGGCTATCAAATAAGACCCGCTGTCAACCCAAAACTTCCTAGGATATAGCTGTATTAATGAGCTATCTTCACTAAAAACCCACGTTCCTTTTTGAAATAATAGCGTATGCAGGCTTTCGAACAGCAAGTCAAATTTAAGGAATATGAATAGAAGCAGAAACAGAACTATTAAGATCGTGATCAAAGAGCCGATGTTTATGTAATTAACTATACACCACCTATTCTTATCCACAAGGACTACAAAAAGCAGAAGATAAACAACAGCCAGCAAAGAGAACTTTTGGACAAAATTAAGCCTTTCATTCATTTCTTTTACATCTTTTAGATGGTCGATCTCTTTTCCTGTGAATATCTCCATATTTTCTAGGGTGGATATATCGGTTCTGTTGCTTACATAATCCAACACTTTTTCACTGTATACCATTTTTTCTTCGCTTGTAAATAGGCTTGACCCCGAGAAAACATCCTTTGAGTTTTCCCATCTGAGATAATAAGGATTTGCCAACAGCTGGATGTTATTAGAAAATAAGGCGAAAGGCATTGCCAAAACAATCAGTATTTTCGACACTGATATAGCAGCTTTCTTTGGATCCATGGATAGTTTATATATTTTCCAGATAATATTCTTTTCATGCCTTTGGATTTCTTTTACAGGTATTTTGTAGAGCCGATTGAGCTAGGGTACGGCTACAATCCTGTCAACACCCTGGCTTATGCTTTGCTGTTCGTTTCTTTAACATACCTGCTCTTTGTTTTTTTGAAGAAATCCGGAATAAAGACTGATAAAAGGTTTGTACTTGCGGTTGCGCCTTGGATTATTTTTGGCATTCTGTTGAGGATCTTGGAGGATATGGGTATAATCAGCGGCTATCTTTTTGTCACGCCGAACATCTGGTTATTGTTCGTTTTTCTGATAAACTCACTTTTAGTGGCTTCGAAGCTAATTGAAAAAAAATATAAAATCCCATACTATAAGATAATGTTTATTTCTGGAGTAATGTTCTCTGGCCCTCTTCTAGGATTTTTTAATATTCAAAATGCTTTAGGCTTATGGTATGTTCTACTTTGGCTTGTTCCCTGGCTGATAGTTTTAAAGATGGTAAAATGGCCTGTTGAAAATAAAATTGTTACCGCGCTCCACCTCTTTGATGCGACTACAACTTTTGTTTCCCTTCAGTATTTCAATTATTTCGAGCAGCATGTTCTGCCTAGGACTATTATTGAGTTGACGGGAACGCCTTTTTCATTTGTTGTTGTCAAGCTGATAGTAGTTGTTGCTGTTCTGAATATTTTGGACAGGTATTCTGATGATAAGGAATTCACAAATTATTTGAAGATTATGATAGGTGTTCTCGGGTTTGTTACAGGATTAAGGGATTTGCTGAGGCTGGTGTTGCTGGTTTAAAAAGAAAAAGGATTTCTTTCTTTAATTGTTATTCCATATCTACTCATTAAATCAGTTGAAAATCTTCTATAAGCTTCCCTTCCATATAAATCATTTGCAAGAAGTAAAATTTTGGAAATAGCATCCAGATTAAATGAATCCCAATTTTCATAAACAAATCTATATAAACTTTCAGGACTTTTTGGGTCAATTCCGCATCTTATGAGATTTTCTGTTTCAAATTTATCTTTTGCAGTGGTTAACATTAGTTCAAATTCGCCATATCCTAAATTTGTACGAGCAACTGCTGTCATATCAGGTGTATCATATTTAGCTCTGGCAGTTCCTATTACCTTTAATTCTACGCCACTATGTAAGTTATCATCATACAATTCAAGTCCTAGTTCATCCAAGGATTGTCTTCCGAATGCATCAGATATTTCTTCACCTAATCTAACATATCCAACAGGAAATACGGCTAATTTTCCTTGATCCGTCCCTGTTTCACGACCTCTTCTATGAAGAAGTAGAAAATCCCCATATTCATCTTTACCTAATACTAGTATTCCAACATTCAGTGGTGCTATTAAATCATTAAATCCTTCTAGATCAACTCTAATTTCTTCAACATCATGATCCAAATATGGTCTATCGGCTCCCCGTTTCATTAATAGAGAACTTCTATAATCCGTTCTATTAACTCTTACCACCCTTCCATCTTCTGATAAACCTGTTAGGTTGGGTGAGATTCCATTTCTATATCTTGGACTCCACAATTCAGACACTATATCGTCAAAATAATCTGGAAAATTTAAAGGTTTTTGTACATCAGTATGATCACCAGCTGTATCAGAATGTAAAATATTTGCTGTGTTAGTCGATTCAGTCCTTATTTCTTTTGGATCCAAACCTTCATATAAACCTAAGATAGTAATATCTGGGATCATAACCTCTATAATCGTGATGTAGAATAGCTCGGTGGATAATAATAAATAGAACCCAAGAATTTTCAGGTTAGATATAGGTAAAATCCAAGAAAACTCAACTTTGCGACTTCTAAACTCTTATTGTATTAAAATACCAAAAAACTCAAAGTCCCCCGTATGTTTCTACACCACGCTCTATAATCATAGTAAACTACTTAAACATCACTTCCCCTTAATCTCAACATTGCTCAGAACAAAATTACCAGCAGTAGCCTCAAAGGTAACAGTATTATTTCCCCTGTCAACATAGTCCTTGTTGATGTCGATTTTCTTGGTCTGTCCGATTGAATAGGACTGGAATACTTCGGCTGGGTGCTTATTTCCTGCAGTGTCTGTTATCGTAACCATCAGGTTGCCCTTGTAGTCAGTGTCGCTGATATAGAAGCTTATTGTTCCATCGAGGTTGTCATTCCAGGAATTGCCAACAGTAAAGCCAAAAGACTTGGATTTTGTCGCAGACTCTTCCCTTATTATGCTTACAACAGCATCCCCGATGTCATAACTCGCTCCGCTTTCTGCACTGAAAGAAATTGAGTTAAGGCCTCTTGTCAGTCCGACATCATACTGGCTAAAAGATTGGTGAAAGTCTAAATTCGGTTGACCGCTAAAAATCCTGCGGCTGTTTATGGATATGATCATGTCACCGTCGCCTGAATAATCTTTAAGCTTGAAGGATACTTCCGCAGACCTAAAATTATTCAATTCATCAGGATAAACCTGGAATTCTTCTGTTTTTGCAAGGTTTCCATAAAAACTCGCGCCGAACTCAACCCTATCAATCTTGTAATATGGCGTCACCCAGAATTTCCATCCAGCCCCAGAAGCACTCACTTCTATAATATTGTAGTCAGTCAAATCCTCTTTTTGCAATGGTATTTCTATCTTCCCAGCAGTAACCCTTTGGTTGAAGACTTCTTTCCCATTAACTTTTACTATAAGATTTCCCTGCTGGTTTGTTTCTCTGACATAAACATTCAAGAAGCCTCCAGTAACCACAGACATATCCTGGTCTATTGCTCCGGACATTGAAAATTTCTCCTTGCTGCTAACACTCACATCTCTTTTTGCCTCAAGAACACCAGAGCCGACAGCATAGCTAACCTTAAAGTCGCCTATTGATACCTGCCTAGCCACATCCTTCGGGAACATCCCTATTGAAAACGGCTCGCTGATTATTGTTTGGTTCCCGTTTACACCTTCTTCTCCGGGAACACCCCAGACTACTATCAAAACCCCGATAAATATTAATCCAGCCAATAATACGAATATGAACTCATCCATAATCACACCTTTTGAAAAGACTTTTGTTTTTGAACTAATTATATTTTATTATTTAGGGATTATTAATGAAAATAATTAAGTCTGACTTAAAGCAAGGCTTGCTTACTGTAAAGGTTGAAGTGGAAGAGGATTTATGGCATCTGAAGAATATTGTCGAGATCGGGGATAAAATAAAATCCAGAACCATGAGGAGCCTGTTCATCGAAAGGAACGGCCAGAAAATAAAGACTGGTAAAAAACCTATGATATTAAAACTAGAGCTCGAAAAAATTGAATTCAATGAATCCCTGTTCAGATTAAGGCTCATGGGAAAGATATTGGAAGGCCCTGATGATGTTCAGCTAGGCTCATACCACACAATAGAAATTGGAGTAAACGACATACTCTCAATAATCAAGAAAACCTGGAAAAAATACCAGCTTCAGAAAATCCAGAAATCCCAGAAAAAAACCCCGAAGGTGCTGCTGGCTGTTGTAGACAATAATGAAGCAACTTTTGCTATGATGGGAAGCTCTGGCTTGAAGATAGTCTCCGACCTAAGGAATCAGTATTCCATCCAATATGAAGAAGAGAAAACCCAGGAATTCTACAAGGCTGTTGCCACGGAGATAGAAAGGCTATCATCCCAATCCAAAAAAATAATCCTTGCAGGGCCTGGCTTTGCAAAAGAGCACGTCAAAAAAATAATCCAAAAAAACAACCCTGAAGTCGACGAATTCATTATTCTTGATTCAACATCATCAGCAACAAAATCGGGCATAAGCGAACTCTTGAAAAGAGGAAATCTAGATAAGGTAATCCAGGAAAACGAGATAGCAATTGAAACCAAGCTAGTTGAGGAGTTCTTCTCTCACTTGAAAAAAGATGATGGTTTAGTTGCATACGGGTTTGATTCTGTTAAGGGAGCGGATGATATGGGAGCTATAGAAATCATTCTTGTGTCCGACCAGAAAATCAAGGATTCTAGTGTAGAAAAACTGCTGAATTCTGTCGAGAGCAAAGGAGGCAAAGTTGAGGTTATTTCGACAGCGCATGAGTCAGGTGACCAATTCGACAGGATGGGCGGTTTAGGGGCGATATTGAGGTTTAAATTCTCTTATTAAGGCGTTATTCTTTTGATTGAGTAATATGTGGCATCATTCTCAGAGTCGATTACAGCCCAAATCATCTCTGTTCTAATGTTCTGGGCAAGCCTTACTGCACGGGATAATTCAGGAAAAGAGCAGTTAAATTCTTCTGGTATTGCATGAACAACCCATTTCGTGTGCTCATGAGATTCTTTAGGGCCTTTTTTGACTTTAACACCTCTCTCATACACACGGAAGTCACAACCAAACTTAAACCCAGTCTTAACAACAAAACCCCGCTCACGGAGGTCAGAATAGACAATCAATTTGGCATGAAAATTGCGCTCAGTCTCTTCGGAATATTTCATGAGACCTTGTTTGCTCATTTTCTTGTCGTCTTTTTTGACTTCCAGTTTGTCTTTATTTACCAGATACATCGCTTCTACTAGCGCTAACTCTAATTTATCCTCTAGCTCTTTTCCGTATCCGGCTTCTACCAGTTTTTCAACATCTTCTGATTTTTCGAGTATGAATACTCTTTGTTCGACTAATTCTCCCTTAATCATAATTCTCACTTGTTGTAAAAGTATTTAAGATTTGTGTTTTTGGGGTTAAATTTATTGGAGTTTGATTCTTCCTGCTAATAAATATTTCCTTGAAGATGTCTTACTTGATGGCTATATTTTCATGAAAAACATTTCTTGTTAATTTTCTTTTAACTAAAAAAGGGATACTGTACTAGGCACTGGAGCACCTTCATATTGTGGTAACCAAGGAGGTCTATATAAAAAACCCCTATTAGCTTTTAATAAACCCATTAATTCTCGAGCATAATCAGCAGAAATTATCAATCTAGGGTCTCTATTAACTTCTTGAATAGCTCTTATACAAGCCGCTAACATAGCTTCTCTAGTATCTCTTATTTCTTGTATACCAAACACTACTGGAGGACTTTCTGTAGGATAAATTTCTGAATAGGCATACCCTAGTGCCCCTTCGACATATAAAGGCACCGGAAGTCCTCGACTATTTCTTATTTTTGTTAAAAACTCATTTTGTGAAATTTGTACCATTCTATCAAGTAAAATATTGACACTAATTTATTTAAATTCAATTAAAACCCCCAGGAACTCAAATTTCCCTAAAAAATATTCTACTAACCAAACTTTAGAAAAAAATCATGGGACGGATGTGATTTGAACACATGACACCACGGTCTTCAGCCGTGTGCTCTCCCAGGCTGAGCTACCGTCCCACAATTACTAATTATTATCCACTTAACTTCTTAAATTATCCCTCTTTTGAAAAAACCAGCCTCGTCTTTACCAATCTTCCGTATATTTCCAAATCCACTCCAAACCTATACCTGAAGCCTTCCTCGATTATAAAGATAAAATTGCCTAAGAAAAACCTTAAGCCAGTTTTGACATCCCTCTTCTCCGAGTAATGAACTTTGACAGGGACTTGCTTTATTTTTAGTTTATTTTCAACTGCTTTTGCCAGCATCACATTATCAATAATATATCCGCCATAGCTGCCTTTAGAAATGATTTTCATGGCTTTTCTGTTCATTCCAATATAGCCGCAGTTGCTGTCGAATAAATCCACCCCGAAAAGAATATTAAAGGCCTTTCTCCATAGAAAGTTGGCAGCTCTATGCCTGACAGGAACATCCCTTTTCCATCGTCTAAATCCAGTCACATAATCATTCCCTTGCTTCAATGCTTTAACCAGTCTAGGCGCATCTTCGGGGTCATACTGCGAGTCGGCATCAATAAGAATAGCATATTCTATGTTTGGATGATTTTTTAGAACTTCTTTGAACCCTGTTACTAAAGCCTCACCTTTGCCTTTATTGGCTTTATGCCTGATAACTATCGCTCCATTCCTTCTAGCGATCTCTCCTGTCCTGTCTTTAGAGCAATCATCCACAACTATAATCCTAGCCTCAAGGGATTTCTTTAATCTTACTATGACTTCTTCTATATTTTTTTCTTCATTGTAGGCGGGAATTATAACTCCAACATCCGTTCCCATAAGAAATAATTCAGGTTTTAAAATTATTAAATGTCTAATCTAATAATTGGTCTACATAAAATCCATCCCTATATACGACATCAGTTTCACATTGCCCAGTTGCAGAGATTCTCCATCTCGACTCTTCTGGTAGGAAATCTGGAAATAATACTGTCAAATCCCGCACACACCCATTTATTCTAGCCTCTCCAACCCTCTGATCTTCTGTTCCTAAATTTCTTACAGAAACTAATGTATACCCTGCTAATAATTCTCTTAATTCGACTGGTGTAAATGTCTCCCCACGGATCGCATTATATAGTCTCATATTTGAATTATCGACCATGATTTTTAATGGCGGGTAAAATTTATAAAACCCACGCTTTTCGAAATATTCTATCTTTTTCAGAGTTTACGGAAAATTTTCCTTCAACTACACCCCAAATTTATTACTTTGCAAATTTTAAATTTTATTAATCCCATGAAAAAGAATATAAACATATAAAGAAAGTTTTAAGAAAGGTGCAATAATTGAAAAAAATCTTTGATGTATTCAAGCTTCAAAGCGAGAATAAGGTGGAAAGGCTGGAAGGCTTCTGCATACTTTCTATTTTTGCGGGTGCAGGCATCCTAAGCTTGGGGATAGGTTTAAGTATTTTAAATCCAAAAGGGATTTCTGCGATATTAGCCATGTTAGGGAGTGTTTTGGCATTCCTTTCGACTTTGGCATTGATAATTGTTTGGCTCATAAAAGAATGGAAGAGTGAATAGATGGCAAGAATACATGCAAGAAAAAGAGGCAAGTCCAGCTCAAAAAGGCCTGTTGGGAAAGGTTCTCCCAGATGGGTCAAGTACAAGAAACAGGAAGTTGAGAAATTGATAGTCAAATATGCAAAAGAAGACAAATCCTCCTCTGAAATAGGCATGATATTGAGAGACCAATTCGGGATACCTCTCACAAAAAGAGTGACAGGAAAAGGCATGACTAAAATTATGAAAGAGAATAATGTTTACCCCAAGTTCCGTGAAGATATATTCAACCTTTTCAAGCAGGCTATGAACCTAAGAGAGCATCTCGCCAAAAACAAAAAAGATTATACATCTAAGCGCGGGCTAGAATTACTGGAATCAAAAATAAGAAGGCTTGGAAAATATTATGTCAAGAAAAAGATTCTGCCTGAAAACTGGAAATATGAACCAGAAAAAGTCAAATTATTGATACAGCAAAAGTGATGAAATGGCGAAAAAACTCAAAGGAAAGGAATGGTATAAGCTTTTAGCGCCTGATATCTTTGGCAAGAAGCTCCTCGGGGAGACGCCAGTCGGCGATCCGGAGTACTTGAAAAACCGCGTGGTTTCAGCTTCACTCATTACTTTGATGAACGACCCGAGCAAATACTATTTCAAATTCAATTTCAAGGTAACAGATGTCAAGGAAAAATCTGCATTAACAGAATTCTGGGGGTTTGAATGCCTCAGGGATTATATTTCAAGAATGGTCAGGCACGGCGTCTTAAGGATAGATAATGTAGCTGACATCTCAACAAATGATGGAACGAAATTAAGGGTGAAAACCCTCACTTTGACAAGCAAAAAAGCAAAGAAAGAAGTTGAATTGGCTTTAAGGAAGTTTATTAAAGAAAAACTAGAGGAAAAAATTTCAAAGATGAGCCTGGAAAACTTCATTCAAGGCGTCTTGGACGATTCTATAAAAAGGTCTATTATTTCTGAAGGAAGCAAGATTTATCCTATCTACAATTTTGAGATGAGAAAGGTTGAAAGGCTTGGGTAGAGGGTTTTAAATATCTAAGCTCCAAAAGAAAAGCATGCCTTACGATTATTCAGTCACTCAAAGGGAAACTAATATGGGATTTTCTGAAAAACCATTACAAAGAGTAAGATATTATTTTGTAAGAACCCCTGATGGTTCTTATAGAGGTCTTTTTGCCGACGGTTTAGAGTTAGAAGGCTATAGACCGCTTGAGGAACTGGCTTCTGTTTTAGGTATCAGAAAAGAAGATTTACCTTCAATGTGGGAAACAAAAATTGTTCAAGGAACCAACCCGCCACTTAGAGAATAAAAATCACTAAATCTATTTCAAAAATTTTGAGATGAGAAAGGTTGAAAGGCTTGGGTAAGAGAGTTTTAAATATCTAAGCTCCAAAAGAAAAACATATGACTTACGCATATAGAATTAGATATAATCCTGCTTACGGTGAAAATACATTTTTAAGGAAAGGATATTTAGTGTGGTTAGTGTGGGGCGAGAATGGTAATTTCTTAGATGTTTATTCTGATCAAGGAGTTGGAGGATGCACATCTATTGAAAATATGCTCCTTACTTTAGGCATCAATCTGGAAGATTTGCCGACCGATGGAGAAAAAATCGTTTTTGGGACCAATCCACCACCAGAACAAAACCAATTATTATAGTTCAGCCAAACACTTTCAATCCAATCAGGTTGATCACAAGCAAAGCATAAGTCACAGCCGACAGCACTTTTATCATCTTCTTCGCAAGATCTTTCTTTTTGGTTATTTTCTCGAATATGCCCTCCCAAATAACGCCTCCATCAAAAGGCAGGAAAGGAAGAAGATTTGCAACAGCAATGCTGATATCAAGCATAAAAATCCAGCCTAGAAGGCCAGAAACCCAGGAATAAACTATTAGAGATTTGGATGGGTCTCCTAGAGGGCTAAACCCATTTTTGTATTCCAATTTTGTAGAAACCCTGGAAATGCCTATAAAAGAATAAGAGGAATTATCAGGGTTTTCAATAGTTTTAATATCATATTCGCCCTCTGTTGTAGCAACTCTTATAACCTCGCCTGGATTAACCTTTTTCATCACATCAGAGAGATCTACCAGATCCTTTATTCTTTGGCCGTTTATTTCCGTGATCATACCTTTTAAGCCAACACCAGCAGCGGGCGTGTCAGGCATAGTGCCCTCAAAAATCACACCAATTCCCTGGTATAAAATCGATCCGAGAAAATTCCAGAGAAGAACCAATAAAATCAAAAATATACCCACACAAATGTTTGCAACACTGCCAACAGAGGCAACCCTTATTCTTGTGATAGGCCTGCTATTTTTAAATTGCTTTTCATCAGGCTCTACAAAACCACCGGGAAATATAAGAAAGAGAATAAGGCCTGTTGATTTGATCTTGATCTTTTCAACCGCAAACAAGAACCCATGAAAAAGCTCGTGCGGTATTAGAATAACAAACAACCCGATAACCCAGTACCAGAGAGGCACAAAGAAGACAACCTTCTCAACGCCTGCGCTCACTTCCCCAGGAAAGACTTTCGGCAGGACTAGCCTTACAGCAGATTGAAACCTCAGAAGATATAAGAAGCCAAACACAGACAGTAGGATTGCAAGTACTACAGCAACATTGCCGAAAATATTAAAGAATTTCTTGTGGCTGTTCGCAAAATTCTTTATCCTATCCCTGCCTCTTTCAGTTCTCCTGATGAACATCAATCCGAACTCTATGTTTTTTCTGTCTATGATTATAAGGGCTGCAATTATCCCGAAGAATAATCCTATTGACAAGAGCTCGAAATCCATTTAATCACAACTACTTTAGGAATTGATTAATAAATTATTAAAAGGCAAGAGAGAAATTATATTTGATAAAATGGCAACTGAATATATATCAAGGGCTTGGAAAATATATAAGAAGAATTATCTCAGCTTTATCGCTTCAGAATTAGTTATGGGATTGATACCTGGGCTGCTCTTCTTCTTGGGTTTTATGGTATTTTTTGTCTCAGTCTTGCCTAGTGTTGATTGGAGCTTGATAATTAACACAGCAGATGAAGCCATTTTAAGGCAGTATTTTACGCAGTTGTTTAGGAACCCTAACTTTCTCGGATCTGTTATGGTCGGGTTTTTAGGCATGGCGGTGTTTGTTATTATAGGATTTATAGTCGCGCTTTATTTGAGCATAGGGCAGGTTGGAATGGCATACGAGTCTTTAGGAGGCAAAACTAAATTAAGAACGCTTTTCAATGTATCCGGGAGGCTTGGGTTTAGATGGGTATTAACCGGGCTTTTATGGCTTCTCATTATCCTGATTTCTATTATCCCTGTAATAATTATTGGCGTTTTCACCCTAGGCCTTGGGTTTCTTGCTCTGTTCCTTCTTATCCCTATAGTGTCTTTGATGCAGCCTGCTATGGTAGTTGACGATGCCTCGCCAATCGGCTGCTTTAAAAAAGCATGGCATGCGGGAAAAAAGAATTATTTGAATTTGTTCGCCTTGTGGCTGATTTATTTTGCGATTTCTGCAGGGATTAGTTTTTTCGGGGCTATTTTTTCATACATTCCTTTCTTTGGCTGGCTATTTCAATTGGGCGCTAACCTCTTTTTATGGCTTGTTGTATGTCCTATGATGCTGATATCTTTTGTTGACTATTACGCGAGAAATAGGTCCGGGGCTAGGAAATAAAGTCTATTCTTTTGTTGGAATAGTGCAGGGGGGTGACCAGTCTACATCTGAAATCCCGCTCAAGACGAAGGAGAAATAACTTTTGATTTGGTAAATAGTTTTTAGTCTTATAAGTCTGATTTTTTTGTAGGTGTTTTTCTCGGGTTTTTAGAAGGTTTTTTCGGGGGTGATTTTTGAGAGGGGATTGATTCAGAATCTCCGAACCACCTAGGATAGAGGACTGAAGACGAAGGTATAATGTTCACTAATTCAATACAGAACTGTTCCTCATCTCTTACTGATAATTTTCATCAACAGTTAATTTTTCTCGGTGAATCAAGGCTTTAGTACCCTTTCAAGTCTAAACAAATCCCCTTTCAGGAAACCATTGTCATGAGACTCTTATCAAACTAGCAAATTTGTGTTCAGATTCTGCAAGCAGAATTACCAACCTTTTGAATGGAACTAGGATTTTCATTGATTTCCAAAGGTTGTATAGGACCAGTGTAAAAAGAAAGAAGAAGTACCTAACCTTCTCCTTCACTGATTTTGTATCTATGTTTGCCCTGTCACAGACTTGAAATCCGTTTTCTATATCCCATCTTTTTTTGTATATCTGGATATACCTGAACAAGCCTATGTTGATATTGGTTACAAAAACCCAGTCAATTTTGTCATCCTTGATTATCACTAATGTGGTTTTTGCTTTGCCTATGGTAAAACCCTCTATTTTCAGAAATGTTCCCTTCATTCTGACAAGAATGTCCTTGACATTTTCATGCTTGATGCACAACCCAAGGTATCCTATCCCCTTTTCTTCCAACAAATCGATAGTTTTTGAATTTTTTGTCAGTCCTCTGTCTAGCAGCAAAATATCGATCTTTATTCTCATCTTCCTAATCCTTTCAAGCATCTCCTCGACTAATACTTCGCTCAAGTAAAGAACTGGCACTGGTATGGAATCCAAGAATACCTTTCTGTCTCCTATAAGGATGCTTGCGCACAAAAACATGAAGCAGCCTGTGCATCCTTTCTTTGGCTTGTATTCGTGTATGAATCTTCTGTTGCTGTTTATATCACCGTAGAATGGATCATAAGTGAAGTCTAGAATGACAATGCCTCTTGACAGATTGAGTTTCTTTCTTGAGGTTTCCACTCTGTCGAGAAATGACAAATGCATTCTGAATGTTTCTGTTTCTTCTATGTAGATATGTGTTATATCAGCGCTTGGTGTCTTCCCTCTTATATCGACATTTTCCAGGTATGCGTCATGGCCTGATGCTTTCAGCAGAAACTTTGTGTGGCAAGTTGCTGTATATTCTGTATCGGCTGGTAATTTAACTGCAGAATTCACAAATTTTACTAGTTCTGACATTAGCATGAAAGAACTATGGGCTCTGGGAGCTTATTGCTCTCACGCCCATTCTAATTTCTGGACTTCATTCGGAGATTCTGTGAATAAAACTTATCCTTCAAAAACCTTAATACAGCTAACAGGGCAGGCATCAGCAGCTTCCTGGTTGCATCCAACATCCTTCAATTCTGTTTTTTTCGGCTTCGACTTTGTTTGTCCTTTAACTTCTGTCATCACCCAGTTATCAGGGCAAACAGATGCGCAAGCGCCGCAGCCTATGCACCCTTTCTGATCATGCTTAATTTTAACAGTCATTCTAAAATCACCTTGAATTTATTTGGATTTCTTTTTCTTATGTTTTTCCCTGTATTTCAGAATGGCTTCATGCAAAGCATCTGCTGCGAGGTTTGAGCAGTGCATCTTGACTGGCGGCAATCCTCCCAACCCATCTGCGACATCCTCTCTTGTTAACTTTAAAGCCTCATCAAGAGTCTTGCCTTTTGCGAGCTCTGAGAGCATGGATGTAGTTGCAATAGCAGCAGCGCAGCCCATTGTTTCCCACCCTATATCCACGATTATATCATCTTTGACCTTGATGTAAATGTACATGACATCTCCACAGACAGGGTTTCCCTTTTCTCCAACTGCATCATAATCCTTAAGCTTGCCTTGGTTTCTTGGGTTCTTGAAATGCTCTATAACTTTTTCCGTGTAGATTGACATTCAACTCCCCTCCAAATATTTTTTGATGAATTCATGAGTATAAGGGTCTGTCTCCGCTTTCAAGGCATCTTCCGGCTTGAACCATTTATATTCCTGCATCTCATCATTGTCTATCTTGACTTTATCATCTTCAGCAGCGCAGACACACTGCAATGAGATAAAGTGTTTTTTTCTGATGTATTCTTTAGGCTCTATCAGCTCTTGAACAAACAAAACTTTCTCAAAGCTAATATCCAAGCCAACTTCTTCTTTGGCTTCCCGCTTGACAGCTTTTTCTATTGTTTCCCCATATTCTATATGCCCTCCAGGGACCACCCAGAGATTGCTCCACTTGTATGACTTGCAGAGCAGAACTTTTCCCTCCTTATTTGCTATCAACGCCCCGACAACAACGCTAGGATATTCCATATTATCAGCCTTTAATCGGACTCATCTCCCTTAATTTTCCAACAACCTCTTTTAGTTTTTCTATGGCTATATCTATTTCCTCGTCTGTTGTATATCTGCTTAAGCTAATCCTGATTGATCCGTGGCTGTCCTCCTCGCCAAAGCCCATCGCTTCTAGAACATGGCTCGGCTTAAGGCCTTTGCCTGAACATGCGCTTCCTGTACTTAAGACAATGCCTTCAGAGTCAAGATAAAGCACAATCGCTTCGCCTTCAATGAACTTGAATCCGACAGAAAGGATGTTAGGCAATGAATCAGCCGGAGTGAAAATGATTGTTTTTGGTATTTTTCCTATTTCCCTGAGCAGCCTTTTGGTTTGCTTCCTCATTTTTTCATTATCTTCTTCCTTCCATAGCCTGGCAGCTTCTCCAAAGCCTGCTATCCCTGGAATGTCTAGAACTCTTGAGCCATATATTAGCGGCTTCAGCAGGATGCCTCTTCTTGCATATAATGCGCCAACGCCTTTTGGCCCATGAATGAGATGAGCAGCGATTGTCAACAGGTCAATATTCATTTTTTCCACGTTAATCTGCTCTTTCAGGAATGACTGCGAAGCATCTACATGAAACAGAACCCTGCTTTCCCTACAGATTTTTCCTATCTTTTCTATTTCCTGGATTGTCCCTACTTCTTGGTTTGCATGCTGGATTGTAACTAGAAATGTATCTTTTCTTAAAGATTTTTTGAGCTGGTCTAAGATTATTTTTCCTTCCTCATCGACATCCAAATATGTGACAGAGTAGCCGTCTTTTTCTAATGCTTTGCAGGCTTCAAGGATAGATGAGTGCTCTATTTTTGTTGTTATTATGTGGCCTTTACCTAATCCCCTTAAGACTTGCGTGTTGCTTTCGCTTTGACCGGACGTGAAAAATATTTCCCCTGGTTGGCCGCTTATCTTTTCTGCAATTATTTTTTTAGCTGATTCAACTGCTTCTTTGGATTTCATCTCAAATCCCGATGAATAATCAGATGTTGCTACTCCATATTCCTGAGTGCTGTACTTCTCTATGATTTTTACTAATCGTTCATCCACTTTTGTGGTTGTTGAGTTGTTGAGGTATATCATATAAAATATATAGCTGGTTTAGTATAAATAATATAACACTGTTATAATCTGAGGCAAATTTTTGATCATACTTTCAATTTAATCCCCTAAAGAAAGCTTCTTATCACAAACAACAAATACAACCCGATCAGTATCATCCCCTCCAGCCTGTCCAATCTTCTTCTTCCCCAGCTTCCAAGAAATGCCCAGAGCAAAAGTATTGACAGGAACACAAAGAAATATAGCTCAGAAAATCCGCTCATGTTGATATTTACCGGGGATAGGACGATCACCAAGCCCAATATAAGAGTTACATAAGCCCATGATTCCCCAATAATATTTCCTACAGCAAGATTTTTGTGGCCTTCTTTCGTTGCTTCCCATGATGTGGTAAATTCTGGCAGAGAAGCTCCCAACGCGATGATTACAGAACCTATAACAATTTCTGGTATACCCAAAATTACCGCAATGCTTGCACTAGACTTGATGAGAAAATTACAGCTTAACAGAATACCAAGGAATCCAATGATAAGCAAGGCGAAGCTTTTGGAAATTTCTTTTGGCTTAAAAATTCTTTTGTGGAAATCTCCCCCTTCTTTTTTTAATATGTGAACGCCGGTCTTTTCTTTGATTGTGTAATAGATAAAGGCACCATACAATAAAATCAGGAAATAGCCGAGGATCTTGCTAGGGTTCGGAAATACAGCAAAGATAAAGATTATCAATATTATAACAGGCAAGATGTTTAGAAGATTCCTTAAGGTTTTCTCCGCTAAATCCAAAGGCTTATTAAGTGCTATGACCCCTAAAATAAGGCATATATTGGCTATGAGAGATCCGAGAAGGCTTCCTATAGATATTCCTACATCACCCCCCCTTATTGCAATTACTGATATTAGCATCTCTGGTATTGTTGTGATCAATGAAAGGACAAGAAAGCCAACAGCAAGTTCGCCGAATCTAGTAAGCTTAGTTATTTTCACCGAATTTTTAATCATTATATGAGTGGACTTGCTGAGCACAATCATAGATACAAGGAAAGTGATTATTTCCATAACTACCATTAGCACCACTTATTACAATAGAATGAATTTACCGAATAAAATAATTTTGCAATCAAGAAATAATTCTAAATTTCACAAGTAGTACATCCACCGCTGCTGCTGGCCAAGATGCTAACAATATCTTTTTTTGAGGATTTGGTTGTTAATATCTGATACTGCCTGCTCCCGTCCCTATAAACAGTTAGTCCTTTGCATCCCAACTTATATGCAAGCCAATAAGCCCCCTCTATGTCTTGCGGCGTTGCATGGTTCGGGAAGTTTACTGTCTTTGACACTGCGTTGTCTGTATACTTCTGAAAAGCGGCCTGCATCTTGACATGCCATTCAGGGGAGATATCATGGGCAGTGACAAACACCTTCTTGATATTTTCTGGTATTTTTTTTATGCTTTGAATAGACGACTCCATTGAAATATTCTTCATCAATTCATCGTCATATATTCCATCCATAATAGCTTTCGCTTCAAATATAGGGTCGACATAAACTAAATTAGATCCGATAGTCTCCTGAACATTCCTTATATAAGATATCGCAAACAGAGGCTCGCATCCTTGGGAGCATCCAGCAATCACACCTATAGTTCCTGTCGGTGCTATTGTTGTCACGGTCGCATTCCTCATGTGCTTGTAGCCTTTCTTCTCCCAGACGCTTCCTTTGAAATTCTCGAATGACCCTCTTTGTTTGCCTAGCTCTTCGCTCATCTTTCTTCCTTCATCTGTTATAAACTTCATAACTTTCTCAGCTGTCTTCACGCCTTCCTCTGAGTTGTATGGTATTCCCAGCTGTATGAGCATGTCAGCAAATCCCATGATGCCTAGTCCTATCTTTCTTGTTTTTCCATTCATAACATCAAGCTCTTTAAGCGGGAATTTGTTCATTTCAATAACATTATCTAGAAACCTTATTGCTAGCCTTACTGTATATCCTAATTTATTCCAGTCTACCTTTTCGTCTTTTATCATCTTGCCAAGGTTGATCGACCCTAGGTTGCAGGATTCATAAGGAAGCAGAGGCTGTTCGCCGCATGGGTTGGTCGCTTCAATAACACCGAGCTCAGGCGTTGGGTTTGCTTTGTTAATCCTGTCAATGAATATTACTCCAGGCTCTCCGTTCTTCCAGGCCATTGTAATTATCAAGTTCCAGATTGCCCTTGCCATTATTCTCTTAACAGGCTTTCCATATCTTGGGTTGACTAACTCGAAATCTATATTCTTTTCTACGGCATTCATGAACTTATCAGTCAAAGCAACGGAAATATTGAAGTTGTTTAAAGCCCCTTCTGTTTCCTTGCATACTATAAAATCTAAAATATCAGGATGATCTACTCTTAAAATGGACATAGACGCTCCCCGTCTCTTTCCACCCTGTTTTATTATCTCTGTGGCCATATTGAATACTTTCATAAACGATATTGGTCCAGAAGCAACACCACTAGCTTTCTTTACAATATCTCCTGCGGGCCTTAAGGGACTGAAATTGAATCCAGTTCCACCGCCACTCTGTTGGATTATTGCCATATTCTTGACAGATTCAAATATCCCTTCAATCGAATCTTCTACTGGCAAGACAAAACATGCTGATAAAGAAAGATTAGTTCCAGTTCCCGCATTCATGAGTGTAGGTGAGTTTGGCAAAAATTCAAAGTTGCTCATCATTTTGAAGAATTCATCTTCTAATTCCTTTCTTTCTTTTGGAGGTGTTTTGAATTTGCTCTCAGCAGATGCTATAGCTTTTGCTACACGCTCAAACATCTGTTTAGGAGTTTCTATTACCCTGCCATTTTCATCTCTCATCAAGTATCTCTTCTGAAGGACGGTTATAGCATTCAACGATAGCTTAAGATCATCTTCTATCCCCAACAAAGATTTAGTCTTTCTAATTTCTGCCCTTTTCTGGCGGTATAGAATATAGCACTTAGCAGTTCTTGCATGACCCCCTTCTATAAGAACTTTTTCCACACAGTCTTGGACTTGTTCGACTGTTGGCGTCTCACCAGCAGGAACTTCATTTTTAACAACTTCCACAACCTTGTATGATAATTCTTCAGACATTTTCTTGTCTTTGCCGCCTAATGTCTGCGCAGCCTTCCATATTGCATTCTCGATCTTTTCCCTATCAAAAGGGACAATCCTTCCGTCTCTTTTTTTAATTTTTTTCAATTCTTTTATAGCCATAAAAACACCTCATATACCGCAAGTATCACACCCGCCAGCATAACCCGACTCCACAACTAATGGTTTTTTTTCTGCGTCGTGGGTTTCTTTTTCTTTATTAGAATTTTTTATAATCTGGAATTGCCTGCTTCCATCCCTGTATACGGTTATGCCTTTGCATCCAAGATCATAAGCAAGCTTATAGACTGATTCAATATCATCTGGAGTAGTTTGGTGAGGAAAGTTTACTGTCTTTGAAACTGCGTTGTCCGTATACTTCTGGAAAGCAGCTTGCATCTTGACGTGCCATTCAGGTGGGATATCATGTGCAGTAACAAACACCTTTTTAACATCATCTGGAATTTCTTTGATAATTTGAATAGACCCATGGGAGAGAACATCTTTCATTAGTTCATCCGAATAAAATCCTTTTTGGATAGCTGTTTTTTCGAATAGGGGGTTGATTTCTATTAAATTTTGGCCTAAGCTGCTGGCTACATTCCTGATATAAGATATTGCAAACAGCGGCTCTATGCTAGAGGAACACCCGGCAACTATGCTGATATTGCTTGTCGGGGCTATTGTTGTCACAGTCGCATTTCTTATGTGCTTGTATCCTTTCTTCTCCCAGACGCTTCCCTTGAAATTCTCGAATGACCCTCTTTGTTTGCCTAGCTCCTCGCTCATATTTCTTCCTTCATCTGTTATAAACTTCATAACCTTCTCAGCTGCCTTCACGCCTTCCTCTGAGTTGTATGGTATCCCTAATTGTATAATCATGTCAGCAAATCCCATGATGCCTAAGCCGATCTTTCGATTGGATTTAGTTACTTTTTCAGTTGCTTCAATAGGATACTTATTCAAATCGACAACATTATCCAAAAAGTGCACACCCTTTCTTATTGTCTCTCTCAATTTATCCCAGTCTATCTTCATATCCCCGTTTTTACCCTTCAGCATTTTTGAGAGGTTGATCGACCCTAGGTTGCAGGATTCATAAGGAAGCAGAGGCTGTTCGCCGCATGGGTTAGTAGCTTCAATAATCCCAACATTCGGTGTAGGATTATACTTATTCAGTTTATCAATAAATATTACTCCAGGCTCTCCGTTCTTCCAGGCCATCGTGATTATCAAATTCCATATAGCGCGGGCTTTCAGTCTTTTTGAAATTTTATTATCCCTTGGGTTGATCAGGTCATATTCGCCATTGTTTTCGACAGCCCGCATAAATTTGTCAGTAATGCCTACAGAAAGATTAAACGTGCTAAGGACGCCTTCTTTTTCTTTTGCCATGATAAAGTCAAAGATATCAGGATGGTCCACTCTTAGGATGCCCATATTTGTGCTGTACCTTTTCATGCCTTGCTTTATTCCCCTGAGTGCAGAGTCAAATGCATTAACAAAAAACAATGGCCCGGCAGCTATCCCTCCTGTTGTTTGAACAACATCCCCCCTCGGCCTGAGGTTTGAGAAGCTGAACCCAGTGCCCCCCCCAGATTTTTGGACTAGCGCCGTATCTTTCAGCGTCTCGAATATGCTTTCAACAGAATCCTGAAGAGGCAAAACAAAACAAGCAGACAACTGGCCCATTTGTGTCCCTGCATTCATAAGCGTAGGCGAGTTTGGAAGAAATTCAAGATTTATCATCATCTCGAGGAATTCTTTTTCTGTTTTTTTAATTTCTTCGTTTGGCTTTCCGTATTTTTTGTCGCCTTGAGCTATGGTTTTTGCAACACGCTCTAATGTTTGCCTGGGAGTTTCAATAACTTTTCCATTCTCATCTTTTTTTAGATAGCGATTTTTCATCACAGTTAAAGCATTAAGAGATAATCCTAAATCGTCTTCAACGCCAAGAATATTTTTTGCCCGCCTGAACTCTACTCTTTTTTGATGCAATAGTATGAATGCTTTTGCTGTTCTTGCATGGCCGTTTTCTATGAGAATTTTTTCTGTTGCGTTCAGGACGTCTTCTGTAGTTGGGATTTGGTTCGGCTTAAGGTTTTGTTCTAATAGATCGACTACCTGATCTGTAAGCTTTTCTGTGAGGTCTTTGTTTTCTCCCCCAACAGATTCTACTGCTTCCCAGATGCTTTCAGTAATCTTGTTCTTGTCAAACTTGAGAATCTTGTTATCTTCGTTCCTGACAGTAGTTATTCCTTTGACTGCTATTGCAACCCCCTCGTAAATTATAGACAGGCCATAATAACAAAAAAGACCCGAAAGGACGGAATTTACCCCCTCCAAATGAATGCTATTTATTTTAGGGTTTTGACTTAAAAACAATTTATCCACTGGAACGTACAATACGTTACTATTGGTTGATGAAAGAAATCAAGTTTTATTTTTTTTTGTCAATTCGAGATAAGCCGGATATGGAATTATTTCTGTTTGACAACCAATCCCAGTTAAATATCCTTCTATTGCACTTACCATTCCATATCTTTCTGAAGCTATTAAAACTGCTCTTGGTGGAGTATGTAGTAGCCGCTGCTTAAGTTCTCCTTCCCGTAAAATATGATAACCTCCTCTTCGATCCGGATAAATAGATGTTGAACATAATTTTTGGAATGTTCTTACACCACCAATATCTGAATAATCAACCCATTCTTTTCCTAAGAATTCCCTTAGTTCTTCAAGGCTTAAATCTAAAAAACGAAATAATATTAACATTGCCATTCCATCAGGAGCATCCGAATTATAAGGCAACATAAGAAGCCATGTACCATCATCTAATCCTCTTGTTGAGACATTTACTCTTTCAAAAGGCCAGCTAGTTATTATTGCAATCGGGATCATCCAGCTTCTTATGCAGCCGGCAATGAACACATTCTATCTACTTCAGCACTTCCCCAGTCCTGCTATACCACAAATAGAGGTCTATTTCACTTGGAAGTACCTTCATTTCATTTGAAATCTCAAGGACAATCTTTTCGATTTCCTTGTATTTTTTTGGCGTAAGGCTTTTAGGGATTTCAATTAGGCCATGCTCTTGAAGAACACGAAGAATATGCCTGTCAAGTATAGCAACATTATGGTAGCCAACATTCCTCAAGAAGTGGCTGGCTTCTTTGTATCCGATCCCTTTAATGTTCTCAACGAGCCATTCTCTGGATTCGAACTCATCCCCAAACTCGCTTAAAATATCTTTGATTTTTTTATGCTTCCTTGCTTCGACTATAAACTCTGCACGCCTTTGAAAGAATCTGTGGCCCATCCTCTCGAGCACTTGGCTTAATTTATCCTGGGGCATCTGGCCAAAGCCATCTGTCCTTGACAAGTATTCTTGGATCTCAATTCCTTTTCTTGCTGATGAGTTTGCAGTCAACAAGCAAAACGACAATTCATTAAACCAGGGCTTGTTTCCTTCCTTATTCTTTTCTTTGAATTCTTCTATCCTTTTTTCGACTAGACTTCTAACTTTCTCATCTCCCTGAAGCTTTATCACAAGAGCTTTCAATTCTTCTTTTCCCATAGAAAGAATTATGACAGAACAAATTTATCTCAATTTTCTTTTTTTCCTTCCGATTCCCAGCCTCCTTTCCAGTCTTCCGACTTTAGCTGATAGGACAAACACATAAATAACAAGCGTTGCAAGAACCGCAATCAATATCATGCCATAGTCTTTTTCGGTTAGCTTTAAATTCCAGTCAAAAGACCAATCAAACGAAGGCTCGCCCATGTTATTTTTGATCTCCAGATAAACATCATTTGTCTCCTGACTTAGAACCAATGTTTGGATTGCAAGAAGAGCATCGCTTTCAGAATTATCCCTGACAGCGTGGTATATGCTGTAATAGGAATTTTCAAGAAATATCGTCCCCAATAAATCTTCAGGCACAACTTCCATCTTATTGAATTCCGAGTAAACCTCATCAAGGCTTTTGCTTTCGTAAGCAGATCCTATTCTGGCTCTAGTCTTTGCAGATGTAGCGTCATAAATGCTTGCTATATACCATCCATTTTCAAACTCAGTTTTCGCCGCTTCCAGATACCATTCTGCATCATCATACCCCTGATATCCCATAGATTTTTCAAGCAGGAGCTGATTTTCCGCTTCTTTCAAAGTTTCTTCAGCCATATCTTTGAATTTACCTAGACAATCTGTCCCAGCAGAAACAATAGTTGTCTTTTTCATGAATGCTCTTGATATGCCAATCCATTGCTCAGCAGTATTGACCTTATAAAAAACCTCAACTGGGCTTGAGTCTTCATCTCCTATCGATTCCATCCTATTCTTCGCATAAGTTATCCTTTGGCTGGCAGCAACCGCCCATTCAAACATGTTAGGATTGCATATCATCTTGTTAGACTTATCCTCAACTTCTTTCAGGGTTTGGTTTATCTCTTGGTTAGTTTTATCGACTCGGTCTTTTATGTAGCTTTCCTTTTCAGAAGAAGTATAGTAATCGATTAGATCCTCAACAACATTGCTGGTTATGCTGGATTTGAAAGCTTCATTTGCAACAGAATAATAGTATCCCCGACCATCAACCTCCTTCGCATTATCAATATAACTCTTTGACATATCCATAAGTTCAGCTAGAGCAAGTGCAGTATCATCTGGGAGCATGGCATTGCTTAATTTAGTCGATGCCTTCCTATAGTTGTTCTCTGCTGACGTCAGTTCGTCTTCCACCATCAAAGAAAAATCATTGTAATCGCCTACAGGAGAAGTAAACTTAGGGAGAGTTATGCTGTTGATTGGTTCTAAATTCTTTTTACTCCCGGTTGGGATTTCACCGAAAGCATAATTCATAGCCTCTCTTATATTTGACACCTCATATACACCCATCCCCCAGTTATCTCTCGCATACTTTACAATATTCACACTCACAGGCTCAATCGTTTCAATATACCAGCCAGGCTCCGGTGTCTTCACCTTTTTTACATACTGGTTTTGGGTGGATTGGCCTTTTGGTATCAAAAATACTGTAACTCCATGGTCTGTTGCTGCTTTTGCTTTCGCAAGAATCTCACCAACCTCGCCGATAGAGCCATCATCCTCAATTGTTCCAGTCATAGCGAAGCTATGGCTAATATCTTTTTCTTGCACAGCAGCGATAGTTGCAAGTGCCAAAGCTCCGCCAGCAGAAGGACCGTCGATGACATGAGCGTTGCTTGTTATTATGCTATAGATTACATCATAGTTGGAAAAATCAAATCCGGTTATCTCAGAAGCGATTTTGACAGCTATCCTCTCTGAGTCTTGGGTATATATTCCCTGAAGCGGCTTTGTGTCAACCAGGATTCTTCCTTTGCCTGGCTGAATTTCGACAGTTACATTACCTATTATTCCTTTCCCTTGGTTATCCACTCCGACTACGTTCACGAAAGATTCATAATTTGCAGCTGAAGCTAAACTAAAGCTAAAAAGGCAGATGATGAATAAAATTAAAACTTTCTTCATGCTATCTCCTCATTATACTAGTGTTCCATTCTTTAAAACATTTACGAACATACTTAATAATTGGCAAATCTCCACAGGAAATCCACTCGAAATAAAGGTATCTCCATATGAAATTCGAATAGAAAAATAGGTTATAAAGAATAGTAATTAATTTAAATAGTATAAAGAAAATAATAATTGGAACTTTAATAGGAAATTGGAACTTTCCTATCTTAAAACTTTACTTTTTGGAACTTGAGTTAACTTTTGGAACTCTGGAACTCGCTTTCTGTAAGAGATATTCACATAGAAATATAAAAAGTATTTCGCTAGGGTGAAATATAGGTTAAAAAAAATAGGAGGATTTGGTGTATATGAATTCAATACTTCAAGGTGCTCTAAACAGGATGCCACAACAAAGTGATGAAATGGGTGGGCCAGAAGAAAGATTCAAATTTCAAACCTCATCAGGTGCAACAAAAGCCAATCTAGACTATTTTAAACTCGCCGAAGAAGAATTCGGTTTCTCAGTTAAAAAAGCTAGGATTGTAGTTTTCGGTTGCGGTGGTGCAGGCCAGAATACTGTTACAAGACTATCAGAGATGGGAGTTCAGGGAGCTTTAACTGTATCCTTGAATACAGATGCAAAACACCTAACAGTCGGCAAAGCAGATAAGAAAATCCTAATAGGAAAAGAATTGACAAGAGGCTTAGGCGCAGGAGGATATGCGGAGATTGGAAGAAAAGCAGCTGAAGAAGCCAGAAATGATATTAAAGCTGCTCTTGATGGAACAGATCTTGCATTTGTCTGTGTAGGTGAAGGTGGAGGAACAGGAACAGGCTCTGCTCCGGTTGTAGCCGAGATGGCAAAATCAATGGGAGCAATTGTCATAGGAGTCGCAACAATGCCTTTCAAGATTGAGGGTGCAAGAATTGCAAAAGCAGAAGAAGGTTTAGCCCAACTAAGGCAAGTCGCAGACACAGTCATAGTAATAGAAAATGACAGGCTTTTGAGATACGCAGGCTCACTTCCATTACAGCAAGCCTTTGCAGTTGCAGATGAATTAATCGCAAGCATGGTGAAAGGAATAACAGAGACAATAACATTGCCATCACTGGTAAATGTAGATTATGCAGATATCAAGACAATTATGAGCTCTGGCGGGGTTGCTGCTTTAGGTGTAGGAGAGAGCAACAGCTCAGACCGTGCAATTGATGCAGTGACAAAAGCATTGACCAATCCATTGCTTGATGTAGACTATACAGGTGCGCAGGGAGCATTAATCCATATAACAGGCGGCAATGACTTGAAACTAGATGAGGTAAATACAATAGGCGAGTGTGTCTCGCAGCATTTAGACCCATCAGCCCAAGTAATATGGGGAGCAAGAATATTGCCAGAGTTTACAGGAAAGCTGCAAGTGATAACAATCATGACAGGAGTACAGTCGCCATACATACTAGGTCCAGTTGCAAGGGAAAGGCCTGTTATTAGAGAGATAGATCATGCTCTTGGAATTGATATAATAAGGTAAAAAATTAGTTGAGGGAGCTTATTCCTTAAACCATACCCCCCGAAAGAACTCCCTCAATTTTTTCTTTTTTCCCGAGAGCTAAAAAGGTGAAAAAAATCAACGAAGAAGAAGTCGTGTTCAAACTAATAACCCAGGGTTGCGAAAAAAGCGGATCTGTAGTTGAAGACAGGGTATTCAAGATGGCGCAGATACTTAATATTAATGCAGAGAAGTATGAGAAGATCAAAACCAAACTTTTAGAAACAGGCAAGATAAACAAGGACGGCAACCAAATTTTTCTTTTATAATTTTTATTTCATTTTTGCTATTGCTGACTCGCCGGCATGCCAACTAAACCTAGGCCTCATTTGGATCGGGTATATTCTTTCTGAATTGTCATCTAAAACAATAGCAGAGCCTTTCCATTTTGGGAGCGAGTCGATAGACTTTGTTAAATCCTCAATCAGATAGTTCTGCATAACTGACTGCAGCGATTCTAAGTCATTTTTTGATGTCAGCCTATGCGATATAACCATGTCCGCCTGTGATATTACTTCTTGATGGAGCTTGTTTGGCATCTGTGTCATCGGGACAAAGCTTATCCCAGGCTCTCTCCCTTGCTTTACTATGTCAAGAATAGGCCTTGATGAAACTGTCAATCCTTCAGCAGGGATGAATTGATGCGCTTCGTCAATCATCAGCCAAACCATTGGGTATCTTTTTTCGAGTTTTATCTCCCCAATCCTTGCAAGCTCCTCCTGCTTTCTTGATATTACCCTGTGCTGGTAGATTTTTCTGCAGATCATTCCGACTAGAAGATTTCTCACAGACCATGCTTCTGTTGCTCTCAATCTTGAGACGTCGAAGACATTGATTGTCCCTGACTGGACTATATCCTCGATTTTTATTCCGCTTTCCCCGAATACTCCCCATTGGTCTGCTATGGTCAGCATGTTCTCGAGTGAGGATTTGACGTGCGTATCTAGGAGCCGGTCGTCTTTTATTTTTGAGATTAAGTCGTCTATCATGAATTTTTCCCCTGATTTTTGGAGGTTGTTTACAACTTTTTGCAGGCCTATTGCTATCGGGTTGGTTGGAGGGAGGTTGAAAGCTAAAGACCAGTCTTCTGCTGAGAATTCGTTTGGCACTATTGATATTCCGAAGTCAACTGGTATTTCCGACTCTTCAAACTCCTGCTTCTGCTTGAATGGAACATAAGTTTTTACTTGCTTTTCTAAGCCTCTTGGCTTCATCCCCCAGTCGCTTAACTCTATGAGCTGGTCTTCATTCGGGTATTTCATGCTCCAGTATATTCCCATGGTGTCGATCATGACTGTTGAAAGGTTTTTTGCAATATCTGGCGGCAAAAGCGCCATTTCTTCGGCTAGGACGCCACCTGAGTAGGACTTTCCGGACCCTCTCTTACCAGCCACTAAAATCAAGTGTGGCCGCAAAAAGTCGATTAGAACTTTGTTTGTTAGGTGAGCTTCATCCCCTTTGCCGACAATATTTTTACCGATATAACCTGTTCCTTCTATCCCGAACTCTTCAAGGTCTTTTGGAGATCGGCCTGTTACTATTTCATACATAACTAATATTTGATATGGATAGTAAAAAAGATTTGAGAAGGTTTCATTATCTGTCTTGAATTATTTACAGTCGTTTTGGAATAGATGCATTTAATCTCATTTACCTCGAGAATAGCTTCTAGGGGGAATATTTGCCACATAAAAATTGTGCTCTCTCCCTGCTTCATTTAGCGCTTCCCCAACATTCTGAGGGTAGAAAGATATTAATTGAGGCGGGTCTTCTTCCATAAATACACCTTTATAACAGGTGATACCTAATCTTCTAGCTTCGACTGGATCGATGTTGTGCCTTCCCCCTATATATAAGATATTATTGTCATGCCCATAAGTGTCTACGTGTTGAAGTATTCTTCTATCCCTTTCATTTATTATTTCTTCTAAAACTTGTGGGAAAAAATAATCTAGAAGAGCTACTGTGGGTGCTTTACCTCTTTTTTCAGCTTTTCGGGTAAATTCAACTATTTCGGGTGGATAACCTCTACCTTCAAGAAAACGCCAATAAGCAAACCATCTTTCGGTTGGAAGATATTCTATAGGTATGCCCATTTGATGTAAATCAACAAAATCTCTAAGTTGCGCTCCTATTTGACCCGTTTCAAATTCTTTGCCTATTCTTTCGACATAGTCCCATATTCTTTGTTTTTCCTTTTCATCCCCAGTTAATAATGCCTGTAAGCATTGATTATACCAAGCTGCATAGCTTTTTATCATATTATCTTCGAAACAACCAGTGCATCTTGCTGATTCAGCTATTGCTCTTATTGCATGTTCTCTAGCGGCTTCTATTTTTTCGGTTAATGGACTGCGAATTGAATCCACCCAATGCGGGGATTTTATGCAATAAAGAGTTTTTTGAAGAATATTTTATCACCAATAGAGATCTTATATTAGCTACTAAATAGTAATAATAATATATTTAACTTTTCTATAATCAAATCTATACTTTACAATATATAAATTCCAAAAATAAACTTTCTCGACCACTAGTGAAACCTTAATAAACCTACTTGGATTCCACCAAATTAAATTCATTCCCATCTGGGTCAGCAAACACAGCCTTATATCGACCCCAAGGCCTCTTAGAAATTTCTTCAACTATTCTGGCTCCTTTCTGTTTGAGTTCTTTCACTGTTTGTTCGATGTCTGCGGCCGCAAAGATTATTTGAGTTCTTCCGCCGATTTTGACAGTATCCCATCCTTGCCCCCATTTCGGATTCGGTGTTTCAATGTAGAAATTCATTCCATTCAGCTTCATGTGTAGCACTTTTAACTCATCATCCTCATCTATCAGATCCATCCCAAGAACTTCAGAATACCACTTCTTCGCTTTTTCTATGTTCGAGACAAAGATTTGGATAGAGTCTAGTCTAATGTCCATATGCACCGAGCGGGATTTGAACCCGCCTCGCCGGCTATCTTCTAAGATTTGGAAGGCCGGTATCTATTGGCTAAATATTAACCAGGCTGGACTATCGGTGCATCCTAAACTAATTATTCTAACTTTATTTAAACTTTTCTTGATTTTATCCTGACGTTATTTTGTTTATCTTTTCGGCTATTTGTTTCATCTCTTCTTTTGGTATTTGTTTGATTGCAGTTGTTCTTATGCCATCAATATGCCCATCATTCTCGAAGCGTGGGACAATACGGATATGGGCGTGAGGAACTTCGTAACCTAGAGTTAAGAAGTTGATTGAATTAGATCTAACTACTTTTTGCGTTGCTAGAGCCAGTTTTTTTGCAGCCTCCCAGTAATTTCCAAAACCCGGAACATCATAAACCCATCGATAATGCTCCTTCGTGATTAGCAAAGAATTTCCTGGGTTTAATGGTTTAATGTCTAAAAAACCTAAAAATTTCTCATCTTCATAGACTTTAAAACATGGGATATCCCCCTTCACAATCTTACAAAATATACAATCATTCATTCACACCACCTCAATTAATTATCTTACTACATTTTCTAAAATTTCTATTGTTTTATTTGTTGCGTTTATTCTGCCTTTAGCTCCTATAGGTATTGGAAACATATGAGAAAAGTGTCCGAAATCCTCTGTTTTAAGTATTGGGAAGTCATATTCCTTGAGTTCATCCAAGAACACATTCTTTAATGGCTTGTTCCTCTCCTCATGCTCTTTATCTATGCAATTATAAAATTTACCAAGCAACAATCCGCTTATTTTGTCAAAAACTTTGGCTTGCTTAAAGTGCGTTATGACTACATTTATTTCCTGCGGGCTTTCTGAGAGTTGTTCTAGAATCAGTATCTTGTTCTTGAAATCCGGTTCGAATGGAGTTCCTATCAGCTTTCTGAAATCTGTTAAGCAGCCTCCTACAAACTCACCTTCTGCTACACCTTTTCTCCAAGTTTCTCTTTCAATTGAAGGCTCAATCAATCCAGGCACTTCATCGCTCATTAAAATTTTTGCAAAATATTTCATATCATATTCTCCAAACCAAGGCCAATTAGGATCAAATGAAGAAACGTGATGCCCATAGAATGTTATCAGATTGGTCTTTTCAGTTATAGGATTGATTAGAGCAGTAGGGTCGCTATAGCCCATTATTATTTTTGGATTGCTTTTGATTTTATTAAAATTTATTAGAGGTAGTATTTGATGTGCATTCTCCCCGCCCATTGCAGTCAATATGGCGTTAACATCTTTATTTTCGATTAATTCCATTAAATCTGATGCTCTTTCTTCAGGGCTTCCAGCAGTATAATAACTTTTTTTGAAAAGGTTTTTTGATGTGATTACATTAAATCCTAAGCCCTTTAATTTTTTAATTCCGTTTTGTAGCCAAGCATTGACTTCATCAGTTATAGGGTTTGAAGCTGTGAATGTACCTATCGTATCGCCTTTTTCCAGTTTTCTGGGTTTTATTTTAACCATTCACGCCACCTCTAAATTTCTTCTTCTCCAAGGTTTATCATCTTTTTCATGCTGAGGTTCTTCTATTTTTGGTTTTTCAACAATAACCTCTTTTATTACTTCAACCACTTTTGCTTCAGGCTTCCATCCAACATCCACACCTTTTATTTTTTCCGACAATTCCCTGAGTTCCCCTTCATTCGTTTCAATAG
>Ga0210054_1000291_pt1 | contig 49738 bp, 51 predicted proteins | sample CryGeymeta201516_FD_185470 | JGI IMG/M metagenome (GOLD analysis project Ga0210054, IMG submission 185470) | Groundwater microbial communities from Crystal Geyser aquifers in Utah, USA - Crystal Geyser metaG 2015-16 (SPAdes) (version 2) | ecosystem: Environmental > Aquatic > Deep subsurface >... | reverse complement strand
CGGTGATAGGAATACGATCTTAACATATCATAGAATAAATAGGAATGCAATACTATTTACGGACCGGCGGACTTTTGTATGGAAATATTCTATCTTATTATGATTTCCTTGAGAGATCTTTTGGGCACATGATGGATCCCGTTCTCATCCCGCCAGTATTTGATGTTCCCATCCGGCCCCACGGTTTCGATCACCACAGTCTCTTTGGGTCTGCCCAGGGCGATGGCCAGAAGAATCTTGTACCTGTCCGGAATCTTCAGCGCCTTGCGCAGTTTTTCCCGTTGGATGGAACCGATGATACACCCCCCCAGCCCTTTTTCCACGGCCCCCAGGAGGATGCTCTGGGCCGCGATCCCGTGATCGCAACCGAAGTTCTTGGCAATCTCTGTGTCGCCCAGGACCAGAATATAGGCCGAAGGCCGCTCCCCCGGCTTGGGCCCGGGCCAGTCTCTGAGATATCCGGCCCAAGCCAGGTGAGGAAAGATCAGATCATTCTTTTTTTTATCCGAGGAGAGGAGATATTTCAAGGGCTGGAGATTGGCCGCGGCAGCCGAGTGCCTCGCCAGATCGACAAGATCCTTCAAGGTCCGAAGACTAATCTTCTCTTTTTCATAAAACCGGCGGTAACTCCTGTTTTTAATAACCAGATCTCTCAGCATGGGTGATCTCCTCCTGACCGCGTCATCCCTGACGCCTCATGGTTTATGTTGCTTCTTCTTCGGGCATTCCGATTTAACCGCTCTGACAGGATGCCTCGACACCTGGAATTTTAGGTTCTTCTCCCATTTAGTGGGTAAAAAGGGTTCAAGGGTCAAAGGGATCAAGGATTCAAGTGAAATACTGAAATGCAAGCAAAATCTCCAGAGAAAAACACTGGACCCCAAGATGCCTTAGTGTAGTAGCCGTCGCGATATTCCGACAGGTCCAAGAAAGACTCCTTGTAGCCGCTGTATTTTTTTTGATGATTTTATACATTCTGTGTAAACATGGCCGGTCAGGCCGTAGCCGTCAGCTGCAGGATCTGATACATAATCTCCCGGGATCCAAGGGCGCCCTTAGTCTTTTCATGAATCATGGCAGAAAGCTGCTGAACCATGGAAACCGAAGGGGTCCAGGAAAACTCATTTTGGAATCGTCTTTCCTTAAATCTTTGTGATGCATCCACCACGTTGGGATATCCGAGTTTTTGCGGCTGGATGGAAGCTATTTCAGCAATAATTTGTTTTCTTCTCTCTTTAAAAGCCGGGTCCGGAAAACCGTCTTTAGTCAATCTGCACCGGCGGAACTCAATCCTCTTAACTTGTTTGGGTTTCTCGTGCTCACAACGCATATGAACCAGCGCCGCCAGGATGACCTTCCCGCCCAATTGCGGGAACACCTGCGAGCCCTCTTCATTGACCAGCCGGTTCAAAGACTCCGAAGAAACCTCCTGAAATCTATCTTCCTGGCCAAGCAGAAATGACCAGACCTCCTCTTTCATCCCTTTCGACCTCCCATCCTGATTATACATATAATCAAGGATTTTGCAATTTTTATTCTCTGAAAAAAACCTAAAAGGTTGCTTTTAACATCGTATTCTAATATGCTGATTCATCACAGCACAAAACCTAAAAAAGGACAACCACCGTGTTTTTGCCTCTGAACGATATGCCCAATCCCAAAGGGATCCCCGTGGTCAACTACCTGCTCATCGGGATCAATGTGGCCGTCTATCTCCTCTACTCCCTCCCCCTGAGCACGGCGCGGCCTGACCTGAACGACCCGGCCATTCCGGAGTATATCAGGGCCATTCCGCAATATCAGAATCTCCCGCTCTACCAGATCATCCATCATATCTCCGCCTATGACCTCTTTGTCTTCACACACGGGTTTAAACCGGCCCACCCGTCTTTGAACGATCTCTTTTTCTCCCTTTTCCTTCACGCCGGTTTCCTCCACCTGTTCGGCAACATGCTTTTTCTCTGGATCTACGGCGACAATGTGGAGCACCGGCTCGGCTATCTCGTTTATCTCCCTGTCTACCTAACAACGGGGGTGATCGCCACCCTTTTCTATTCGCTCTTCCAATTCAACTCTCCCATGCCCATGATTGGGGCATCGGGCGCCATCTCCGGGGTCCTCGGGCTTTATTTCCTCTGGTTTCCCAAGAACAAGGTCCGGGTCTTTGTCATGCTCTTCCCCTTTTTCATGGATACGGTTCTGCTTCCTGCGCGCCTGGTGCTGGGATTCTTCCTGCTTATCGACAACCTCTTACCTTTTCTCTTCACCCCGGCAAGCGCAGGGGGCGTGGCTCACGGGGCGCATATCGGAGGTTTTCTCGCGGGCCTGGCCATTGCCTACGGCGTGGACCGGCCCCCGGAATTCATCAGCCGATTCAGGCGGCGAGCCATCATGGGACGCAGACCTGAAAGCGCCTACACAGAAGAACCCGATCAAGGCGTTCAGTTGCCGCAAAATATTCATGAGGCCCTGCAACGCGGGGATGACATGGAGGCTGCCGCCGGATATTTTTCATCCCCTTCCGCCTCAGCACGAAAGACCATCGATCCGGAAGACCGTCTGCAGATCGGATTTTTCCTTCTCAAGGAGAACCGATACTCCGAGGCCCTCACCGTGTTCAGACAGTATATTGCGGATGATCCCAACGGCCCCTTTCTGGACCGGGCCTATCTCGGCGCCGGGATTGCCCTCTATCAGGGAAAGGGTCTGATCACCTCGGCCTATCAATATTTCCTGACCGTGCTGGACCTCAACCCGGACCCGGAAATCGAAGCCCAGGTTAGAAGATATCTGGATGCCATCCAGTCCATGCAGAAGATGCAGATCAGGAGAAGACCATAAGGGATTGAGGACCTTTCCGAGTCGGAGCTTTGATGAATTCGTATTGACTTCGTTCTTGATTTATCCTCTGTGTTATGTTATCTAAAAGCATTTCCAAAAGAGCGGGTGAAAACATCAGGGTTCAAGCCCCGTTGGAAGTTTTACAAATAAACGAAGAAGAACCGTTATCTAATATTTTTTACTCTTTATCTACCGAAAGGAAGGATGATGGCGAAGACATACAACATTGCGCTTATGCCGGGGGATGGGACGGGCCCGGAGGTCATTGCAGAAGGGGTCAAGGTCATCAAGGCGGCGGCCGAGAGAGAAGGATTCTCGTTGAAGCTGACCCACTATGATTTCGGAGGGGAACGCTACAAACGGACCGGGGAAATCCTTCCGGATTCGGCCATCGAAGAATTCCGTCAGATGGATGCCATCTATCTGGGGGCCATAGGCCATCCCGATGTGAAACCCGGGATCCTGGAGAAGGGGATCCTGCTCCATCTCCGCTTTGCTTTGGACCAGTATATCAATCTTCGGCCGGTCAAACTTTATTCCGGGGTCGAGACCCCGCTCAAGGACAAAGGGCCGGAACAGATTGACTTTGTGGTGGTCAGGGAGAATACCGAAGGGCTCTATTGCGGGGCGGGAGGCTTCCTGAAGAAGGGGACACCGGACGAGGTGGCGATTCAGGAGTCGATCAACACCCGGAAAGGCGTGGAGCGGTGCCTGCGGTTCGCCTTCGACTACTGCAAGAAGAGGAACCGGACGAAGAAGCTCACCCTGTGCGGCAAAACCAATGTCCTGACCTATGCGTTTGATTTATGGGAGCGGGCCTTTTATGAGGTGGCCGGGGATTATCCGGAGATCCGGACCGATTACGCCCATGTGGATGCCACCTGCATGTGGATGGTCAAGAATCCGGAATGGTTCGATGTGATCGTCACCGACAACCTGTTCGGGGATATCATCACCGACCTCGGGGCCATGATCCAGGGAGGCATGGGGATCGCAGCCGGGGGGAATATCAATCCGGAAGGGACCTCCATGTTCGAGCCCATCGGCGGTTCGGCTCCGAAATATACGGGCAAGAATGTGATCAATCCTCTGGCCGCGATCTCAGCCGGGCAGATGATGCTCGATTTTCTGGGTGAAAAAGCTGCAGCCGGCCGGATCGAGAAGGCCGTGATGAAGGCCATTCATAAGGATATGCAAAGCCTTTCCGCAGGCAAGATGGGGCATGGAACCAGAGAGGTCGGTGACATCGTTAAGGCCTATGTTCTCGAGTAGCTTTAGGGTCGCCGGTCTATTTTTCGGATTGACGGTAGAATTAAAATGTGCAAGAATAGCCGGCGTTAAAAAAAATCTTTTATTTTATTGGAATCCATGCGGCTTGTCGAAAAGTTATGGACCTTACCATCATCAAGGAGGCGGCAATGAAGAGAAAGGTTATAGGAGCGCTCTTCTTTTTTTGTGTCTGGACTGTCTTATTTACTTTTTATCTTCCTGCAGGCGCCTTTGCGGAAGACCCCGGGACCAAGCCATTAATCCAGGACGGTGATTACACGTCCTCAATCATGATCAATGCCGATACCGGCGATCTGCTCTATGAAAAAAATATTCATGAGAAGCACCCGCCGGCCTCCATGGTCAAGATGATGCTGATGCTTCTGGTCATGGAGAAACTCAAGGATCATTCCATAGCCCTGACGGACCAGATTACCGTCTCCGCGAGGGCCAGTAAGACCGGAGGTTCCCAGGCCTACCTGAAACAAGGCGAGGTCTTCTCTCTGGAAGAGTTGATGAAGGCGATCGTCATCCATTCAGCCAATGATGCCAGTGTGGCGGTGGCCGAACACATCCTGGGGAGTGTGGAAGGGTGCGTGGACCTCATGAACCGAAGGGCACAGGAATTGGGGTTGAAGGACACGATCTATCACAGTGTGGACGGGCTTCCGCCGGAGAAAAACCAGGAACCCGATCTGTCCAGCGCCTATGACCTGGCCATGCTGGGCAGGGAACTGGTCAAGTATCCCAATATCCTGGAGTGGGGTTCCACGAAGTCCGCGCCTTTTCGGGACGGAAAATTTATCCTGGTCAACACCAATAAGCTGATCGGAAATTTTCCCGGCGCCGATGGGATCAAGACCGGCTATTACCGGGCAGCGGGTTTCGGCCTTACGGCTTCGGCTTCACGGGATGGTCTCCGGATGATCTCCGTGGTCCTCGGCGCGAAAACCAACAAGGACCGGATGCGTGAATCTGCAAGGCTCTTGAGCGTCGGCTTCAATATGTACAAGAAGGTTCAGGTGGTCAAAAAAGGGGAGACGATCGGGAAGGAGGTGCCTGTTTCCGGGGCCAAGGTCAAGAGCACGATCCTTGTGGCGGCGGACGATTTCTCGGTTTTTGTCCTTCGGGGGGCCGAGTCCTCGTTGAGCAAGGTCATTGACGCCCCGTCCGTGATCGAGGCGCCCGTGATCAAAGGGAAGCCTTACGGTTCCATCATCGTCAAGAACGGGGAAAAGGAAATTGCGAAGATTCAAGCCCTTTCCCAGGAAGAGATTCCCAGGGCCAACTTCTTTTACAGGATGATCTCAAAATTCTTATAGAGATGATTCGAAAGGGTTCGGCAGGCTGTTGTTCCTGCCGCCGCAGGCAGCGGCTTGCCCCAGGATACTTCAGTCACGTTTCTATTTGAGACCCACATCCTGCAGCCGGTTCTCACTGTGAAACTTATGTGAGACGCCTCCGCGAATTCTTGTTGTTTTTCAATCTAATCAGTGCTAAGGTTGATGAATTCGTAAGCGCTATATAGTGATATTCCCCTAAGGAAATGGTCAGGAAGACCTGCTAAGAAAATAGGATAAGGGAAAAAATATGAAGCTCTCCGGGGCTGAAATTTTTATTGAATGCCTGAAAAAAGAAGGGGTGGACGTCATCTTCGGTTATCCGGGAGGTGTGGTCTTGAACATCTACGATGTTCTGCACCAACAGCGGGAGATCGCGCATATCCTGGCCAAACACGAGCAGGGCGCCGTGCACGCAGCGGACGGATACGCCAGGGCATCAGGAAAGCCCGGCGTGGTGCTGGTGACCTCCGGCCCCGGCGCCACCAACACCGTGACCGGGATCGCCACGGCCTATATGGATTCCATCCCGCTGGTCGTCTTCACGGGTCAGGTCCCCATGTCCATGATCGGGAACGATGCCTTTCAGGAGGCCGATATCGTAGGGATTACGCGTCCCTGCACCAAGCACAACTATCTCGTCAGCGACGTCTCCAAACTGGCGTCAGTGATCAAAGAGGCCTTTCATATCGCCACGACCGGGCGCAAGGGGCCGGTGCTGATCGATCTTCCCAAGGATGTGTCGGTCAACAAGACGGACTTCAAGTATCCCTCCAAGGTAGACCTCAAGGGATATAAACCGACCTACGAGGGGAACCCTCAGCAGATCAAGCGGGCTTTGCAGTACATGAAAAAGGCGGAGCGGCCCGTCTTCTTCACCGGAGGCGGAGTCATTCAGTCGGATGCCTCCTCTGAGCTGAGGGCCCTGGTGAAGAAGACGCATATCCCGGTCGCCAGTTCCCTCATGGGTCTGGGGAGCTACCCCGGTGAGGACCCCCTCTTTTTGGGGATGCTCGGGATGCATGGGACCTATTGCGCGAATATGTCGGTGCAGAATGCGGATTTGATCATCGCCGTGGGCGCTCGGTTTGACGACCGGGTCACCGGGAAGATCGCAACCTTTGCCCCCAAGGCCGCCATCATTCATATCGACATCGATCCGACCTCGATCAAGAAAAACGTGCCGGTCGATATCCCGATCGTCGGAGACTGTCAGAACGTTCTCAAGGAGATGGGAAAACTTGCCGCAGCGGAGAGCGGTGTGCAATGGAAAAAGAAACACGAATCCTGGATTGCTCAGATCGGCAAATGGGCGCAGGAACACCCCATGAGGTACAGGGAACGCAAGGGCAAGATCGCCCCGCAATATGTCGTGGAGCAGATCTATGAGGTGACCCGCGGGGATGCCATCGTGACCACCGAGGTCGGGCAAAACCAGATGTGGACGGCCCAATACTACAAATTCAAATCCCCCAGGCAGTTCCTCACCTCCGGAGGGCTGGGGACCATGGGGTATGGTTTCCCCGCGGCCATAGGGGCCCAGATCGCCTGTCCGGAGCGGACCGTCTTCGACATTGCCGGAGACGGGAGCATCCAGATGAACATCCAGGAACTGGCCACGGCCGTTCAGCATCGGCTCCCTTTGAATATCGCTATCCTGAACAACAGGTTCCTGGGCATGGTCCGTCAGTGGCAGCAGATTTTCTATGAGTGCCGTTACTCCTACACCTGTCTCTCCAGCGGACCGGACTTTGTGAAACTGGCTGAGGCCTACGGGGCCGCCGGAATCCGGGTGACCCGGAAAGAGGACGTGGCCGATGCCATCCGGGAGGCCATTTCCATCAAGAATACCGTCATCCTGGATTTTGTGATCGACCGTGAAGCCAATGTCCTTCCTATGGTTCCGCCGGGCGCGGCCATCGACGAGATGATCTTTGAAGAGAAAAAAGACAAGAAAAAGTTGACCCCTGAACAAGCGGAAAAGATCACAGGCTGAAACGGCCGATCTGTCCGGGTATCAAAGGGCACACGGACCCGGATCAATAGAATAATAGATGGATAGAGGTCCCTATGCGTCATACCATCTCGGTGCTCGTGGAGAACAAATTCGGCGTCCTGTCCCGGATTGCAGGGCTCTTCAGCGGGCGGGGTTTTAATATCGAAAGCCTGAATGTGGCGGCGACCATGGACCCCTCTCTTTCCCAGATGACGATTGTGACGTCCGGAGACGATAAGATCCTCGAACAGATCACCAAACAGTTGAACAGGCTCATCAATGTGATCAAGGTGATGGATTACTCGGAAGAGAAGGAGTATCTCCAGCGGGAGCTGGTCCTGATCAAAGTGAGCGCGAAGGCCGAGCACCGTGCCGAGGCGCTCCGGATCACCGATATCTTCCGGGCCAAGGTGGTGGATTCCAGCCAGACGCACTATACCATAGAGGTGACCGGGAGTTCGGAGAAGGTCAATGCCATCATCGAGATGCTCAAGCCCCTGGGGATCAAGGGAATTGTCCGGACCGGTCCCGTAGCCATGGTTCGGGAAAGGTGAAAAATATTCGGGTTCAAATATTGAAATTATTTCCAGAGGAACCAACCCAGGAGGAGGAAATGAGATGAAGATCTATTATGACAAGGACGCTGATCTCTCCCTTTTAAAAAAGAAGAAGATCGCCGTCATCGGGTATGGAAGTCAGGGGCATGCCCAGTCCCAGAATCTTAAAGACAGCAAAATGAACGTGGTCGTGGGGGCGATCAAGGGTTCAAAGACCTGGAAACGGGCCGAAAAGGACGGCATGAGGGTCATGGAGACCGCGGAGGCGGCCGCATGGGCTGATCTGATCCAGATCCTGGTCCCTGACGAAAAGCAGGCGTCGGTCTATGAGCAGTTCATTGCCCCCCATCTCAAAAAAGGGGACACCTTGTCTTTCTCGCATGGGTTTAATATTCATTTCGGGCAGATTCTCCCCCCGGAAGAGATCAATGTGATGATGGTGGCGCCCAAAGGGCCGGGCCATCTGGTCAGGCATGAATACCTGCAGGGCGGGGGCGTCCCATCCCTGATCGCCGTCCACCAGGACCCTGCCAAAAATACAAAGAAGATCGCCCTGGCCTATGCCGGCGCCATCGGCGCGGGCCGGGCCGGGATCATCGAAACCTCCTTTAAGGAGGAGACCGAGACCGACCTCTTCGGCGAGCAGGCCGTGCTTTGCGGCGGGTGTACGGCGCTCGTGACCGCCGGGTTTGAGACCCTGGTTGAGGCGGGGTACGCCCCTGAGATGGCCTATTTCGAGTGCATGCATGAGCTGAAACTGATTGTGGACCTGATGCAGGAAGGGGGCATTGCCAACATGCGGTATTCCATCAGCAATACCGCTGAATACGGGGATATGACCAGGGGGCCTCGTGTCATCGGAGCGGGATCCCGGGCAGCCATGAAAAAGATTCTAAACGACATACAGAGCGGGGAATTTGCCCGAGAATGGATCCTTGAAAACAAAGCCAACGCCCCGGTCCTCAAGGCATTAAGAAAGAAGGGGGAGGCCCACCCCATCGAGGAGGTCGGCTCACGGCTGCGGTCCATGATGAGCTGGCTCAAGAAAGACAAACTGGTAAAGGAAAAGTAAATCCCGTTACACCCCGTCTTGAAGTACGGTCTTTTCTGATGATCTGACGGATATCCCATGGATCCCCAGCCTGAAGGCCGTGACTTTCCGGCATGACGGGGCAGACGGTTCTAAAGACAGGGTGTGCAGACATGAACCATACCGTTGAACGCCCCAAGGGGATTTATCTTCTTCCCAATATCTTTACCACCGGAAATCTCTTTGCCGGGTTCTACTCGATTATCGCCTCGGTCAATGGAGAATACGAGAAGGGGGCCATAGCCATTTTGATCGGAGCGATCTTTGATTCCGTGGACGGCAAGATCGCACGGTGGACGCATACATCATCAAAGTTTGGGGTTGAGTACGACTCTCTCTCCGACCTGGTCTCCTTCGGGATCGCCCCGGCTATTCTGAGCTTTTTATGGGCGCTGAAGCCTTTCGGCCGGATCGGATGGCTGACCTCCTTTCTCTTCATGGTGGCGGGCGCCTTCCGCCTGGCGCGGTTCAATGTGAATACCGACGTGGCGGACAAGAAATACTTCGTGGGTCTTCCCATTCCGGCTGGGGCCGGAGTGATCGCCACATCCGTTCTTGCCTACCATCATTTCTTCGGGTATTCCGAATCGGACAAGCCGTTTTGGTTTGTGGTCGTGGTTCTCGGCATCTCCTTCCTCATGGTCAGCAATATCCGCTACTACAGTTTTAAGGACATCGATCTGATCAAACGGCGCCATTTCAAGATCCTGCTTTTCCTTGTTCTCGGCGCCCTGGTGATCGCAGCCGATCCGGAATCCGTCCTCTTTCTGATGAGCGTGGTCTATGCCCTTTCCGGAGTGGTCGAGGGGATCCGCCACAAAAAAAGCGTGGATGTACTTGACATAGATGATGAAGATGTAGTAAAAGAAGACTGATTCTGCCGCAAATACCCCATCTGCGGCGTTACGATATATTCTGGCTTCACTGCGGCGTACCAGAAAAGTACGCCTCATTCGCCAGTAAATATCGTGCCTTGCATCTGGAGCATTTGCAACAGAATCAGGTTTTGTAGTAGTATAGGGTAAAAACTGTGAAGAGGAGTAGTAAGGGTTCCCCCCTGCCTTAGAGAGCCGGCGGATGCTGCGAGCCGGCGCAGGGCGCCCTGAACTCGCCTCGGAGTCGCGAAGGTGAACCTGTTGATCAGGACAGCCGTAGTCTTCGCCGGCTGGCGGCCGTCATCCTGCCGGAAATAAGGGTGACCGGGGTCGGGTCCCTGGCTCACTGAAACAGGGTGGTACCACGTGGGAAATTTTCAGCCCTCGTCCCTGGCTTTTAAAAAGGCTTGAGACGGGGGTTTTTTATTTGCAATCGAGCATAGGATTTAGATATTAGGATTTCGGATTTAAGGACTTGGGGAGTGAGAGGGTAAATCTGATGAACGACATCGTCCGCATTTTCGATACGACCCTGAGGGACGGGGAGCAGTCCCCGGGATGCAGCATGAACATCGAGGAAAAGATCCGTGTGGCCCATCAACTGGCCGCCCTTAAGGTTGACGTGATCGAGGCCGGGTTTCCTGTGGCCTCTCCCGGGGATTTTGAGGCGGTCCGTGAGATTGCCCGCAAGGTCCGAGGGCCGGTCATCTGCGGCCTGGCCAGGGCGCTGGAAAAGGACATCGATGCGGCCTGGGAAGCGGTCAAAGAGGCCGAGCATCCGAGGATTCACACCTTCATTGCGACATCGGACCTGCACCTCAAGTTCAAGCTCAAGATGAGCCGGGAAGAGGCGCTGAAACGGGCGGTCTGGGCTGTCGAGCGAGCAAGGAAATATACCGGCGATGTGGAGTTTTCGGCCGAGGACGCGGCCCGTTCGGATGTGGACTACCTCTGCCGGGTGGTTGATGCAGTTATCCATGCCGGCGCTACGACTGTGAATATTCCTGATACGGTAGGATATGCGATTCCGGATGAATTCGGCCGGCTCATCGCGGCCATACGGGAGCGAGTGCCTGTCATCGCCCGGGCCGTGATCAGCGTCCACTGCCACAATGACCTGGGACTGGCTGTCGCCAACTCCCTGGCCGCCGTGCATAACGGCGCCCGGCAGGTGGAGTGCACCATCAACGGTCTGGGTGAACGGGCAGGAAACGCCGCCATGGAAGAGGTGGTCATGGCCATCCGGACCCGGAAGAACTTTTTCGGTGTGACCACAGGCATCGACACCGAAAAAATCCATCAGACATCCAGGCTGGTCAGCGACATCACCGGCATGCTGGTGCAGGCCAACAAGGCCGTGGTGGGGGCCAATGCCTTTGCCCATGAGTCGGGGATCCATCAGGACGGTTTTCTGAAGAAGCAGGAGACGTATGAGATCATGACTCCCGAATCCATCGGGCTATCCAAGAGCACACTGGTTATGGGCAAACATTCGGGACGACATGCCTTCCGCACTCGCATCGAGGAGATGGGGTACCACCTGAGTGATGAGGAGGTCAACCGGGCCTTTGACCGGTTTAAGAGCCTGTCTGATGCCAAAAAGGAGATCTTCGATGAGGACATCACCGCCTTGATCGCCGATGAAGTCTACCGGATGCCGGACATCTATGAGCTTGAATCCATGGAGGCTCACAGTATCACCGGAGAGCGCCCCCGGGCCAAGGTCCGGATGCGGGTGGACGGAGAGCGTGTGGAAATGGAATCCACAGGCGACGGCCCCGTGGATGCCGTCTATTCCGCGATCAAGAAAATTACAAGGAACGACTCCCCCTTAGTCGGGTACTTTGTCAAGGGGATCACCGGCGGGACCGATGCCCAGGGCGAGGTGACCACGCGTGTCAAGGAGGGAGACCAGATCTTCATCGGGCAGGGGGCCGATACCGACATTATCGCAGCCTCAGCCAAGGCCTATGTGAATGCCTTGAATAAACTGGAACATTGGAGGAGAAACCGCAAGAAGCAATAATTTCATCCGAGGATTTTTTTGCGAAAGGGTTCAAGGGGTCCAGGGGCCAAGGATTCAAGTGGAATAATGAAACGCAAGCAAAATCTTCAGAGAAAAACACTGGAACCCTTGAACCCTGGGACCCTCGAACCCTTTGTTCGAAGCAAGAGAAGAGAACAACTGATGCAACTCAGTCGAACAGATCGCGTGCTGAAATCTGATAATTCTTTTTGGAGACCAACATGGGAATGACTATCACTGAAAAAATCCTGGCCGCGCACGCCGGGGAAAAAAGTGTTTCGCCCGGGGAATTGATCACGGCCAAGGTGGATATCGCTCTGGCCAATGACATCACCGCGCCTATCGCCATCAAGAAGTTCCGGGAGTCCGGGGCCGCCAAGGTCTTCAATAAGGACTTTATCGCCCTGGTGCCGGACCACTTTGCCCCCAACAAGGACATCGAGTCCGCGGAGCAGTGCAGGATGCTCAGGGACTTTGCCAGGGAACATGAGCTGACCTGTTATTTCGAGGTCGGGCGGATGGGCGTGGAGCATGCCCTCCTTCCCGAGCAGGGGATCGTGGTCCCCGGAGACGTGGTCATCGGCGCCGATTCCCACACCTGCACCTACGGCGGCCTCGGCGCATTCTCCACGGGCATGGGCTCCACGGACCTGGCCGCGGCCTTCATCACCGGAGAGACCTGGTTCAAGGTTCCCGAGTCCATGAAGTTCGTCTACAAAGGAATGCTCAGACCGTGGGTCGGGGGCAAGGATCTGATCCTCTATACGATCGGGGATACCGGCGTGGACGGGGCTCTTTACCGGGCCATGGAGTTCACCGGCGAAGTCATCGAATCCCTTCCCATGTCCCACCGGCTGACCATGGCCAACATGGCCATTGAGGCCGGGGCCAAGAACGGGATCATCGCACCGGATCAGATCACTGAGAAATATGTGATCGGCCGAGCCAGGAGAAAGCCCGTTTTTTACCGGAGCGACCCGGATGCGCGCTACTGCGACGTCAGGGAATACGACTGTTCCGCTTTGGAGCCGCAGGTGGCCTTTCCCCATCTGCCTGAGAATGTCCATAGCGTCCGGGAGGCCTCGAATATCACCATTGATCAGGTGGTGATCGGCTCCTGCACCAACGGGAGGCTTTCGGATCTCAGGGAGGCGGCCATGGTCATCCGGGGGAAGAAGGTCGCGCCCTATGTCCGGCTGATCGTGATCCCGGCGACTCAGAAGATCTACCAGGATGCGCTCAAGGAGGGACTGATCGGGATCTTCATCGAAGCCGGTGCGGCGGTGAGCACGCCTACGTGCGGTCCCTGTCTGGGCGGTCACATGGGAGTCCTGGCCAAGGGGGAACGGGCCGTCTCCACCACCAACCGGAACTTCGTGGGCCGGATGGGACACCCGGAGAGCGAGGTTTATCTCGCAAACCCGGCCGTGGCCGCGGCCTCGGCCGTGACCGGCCGGATCACGCATCCGGAAGAGATTGTGTAAAGAACCACTTACCGCAGAGAACGCGGAGAGCGCAGAGTCAAGAGGTTTAAAACAAAGATCTTCCTCTGCATCTGTGACCTCTGCGGTAAAGGGGTGACTATTTAAAACGGAGGACTGAAAATGCCAATCAAAGGACGCGCCTTTAAATTCGGCAAGGATGTGGACACGGACCAGATCATTCCGGCCCGATATTTGAATACGTCGGACCCCGATGAACTAGCCAGGCACTGTATGGAGGATGCGGATCCGGAGTTCATCAAAAAGATGGCCCCCGGCGACCTGATCGTGGCGGACAAGAATTTCGGCTGCGGTTCTTCCCGTGAGCACGCCCCCATCGCCATCAAGGCCGCAGGGGTCTCCGCGGTGATCGCCAAATCCTTTGCCCGGATCTTCTACCGGAACGCCTTCAACATGGGGCTTTTGATCTTCGAATCCGGGGATGCCGTGAACGGCATCTCCCAGGGAGACGAAATCGAGGTGGAGATGGAATCCGGCCGGATCCTGAACCGGACCACAGGCAAGACATACCAGGCCGCGGCCATCCCCCCGTTCATGAGGGAGCTGATCAACGCGGGCGGGCTCATGGCCTTCGTAAAGAAGAAGATCCGGACGGGAATGTAGGTCAGCCTTGAAATGTTCTCTAAGTAGTCCTGTTCGTAAATAGGGCCACTAAGAGCGGGTGTAATTCAGCAGCCCGCCTGCGACAAGGATGGATCTCTGGCGTTCGGTCAGGGCATAGGAGACCGGGATCTCTTTGTTCCGGGTCTTGTTGATGAGCGTGGGCTTCTTTCCCTGTCTGAGAGATTCCCGGATGCCCGGCAGCAGGATCTCATCCCCTAAACCCATCTCCGCATCATCCGTGCCATGGTCAAAGGTCAGCGGAAGGATCCCGAAGTTGATCAGGTTCGCGGTATGGATCCGCTCCAGGGATTTGGCCAGCACGACCTTGACCCCGAGGTACATGGGGCAGAGGGCCGCATGCTCCCGGCTGGAGCCTTGTCCGTAGCTTTCCCCGCCTACGATGATGTTGTGGATACCCGATGCCTTATTCTTGAGGCACCGAGAGGAAAAATCCGGGTCCACCCCTTCGAAGACGAACTCGGCATATTTGGGGACATTGGACCGGTATTTGAGACGAGATCCCGCGGGCATGATGTGGTCGGTGGTGATCTTGTCCCCGACCTTGATCGAGACCATCCCCTGAATCGTTTCGGGCATGGGATCGTTGACCGGCGGCTCTCCGATGTTGGGGCCCCGGACGATCTTGACCGCGCCGGGGTCTTCCCAAGGCTTCAGGATCATGGAGTCATCCACCCAGAAATGATCCGGGAGCCGGACCTCAGGATAGGAGATGCCCAGGTCTCTTGGATCCGTGATCCTGCCGGTCAGGGTGCAGGCTGCGGCTGTCTCGGGACTGGCCAGATAAACCTTCGCGCTTTTGGTCCCGGAGCGCCCCTCAAAATTCCGGTTGTTGGTCCGGATGGAGACGGCATGGGTCTCCGGGGCCTGGCCGTTCCCGATGCAGAAACCGCAGGCCGATTCCAGGACGCGAACCCCGGATGCGATCAGGTCGGTCAGCGCGCCGGACTCAGAAAGCATCCCCAGGACCTGCCGGGACCCCGGCGCCACACCCACGCTCACCTCCGGATGCACCCGCCTCCCCTTGAGCAGCGAGGCCACGATCATGAGATCTCTGTACGAAGAGTTGGTACAGGAACCGATCAGGACCTGATTCACCGAGGTTCCCTGCATCTCACGAACCGTGCAGACGTTGTCCGGCGAATGAGGTCTGGCCATGCGGGGGACCAGACCGCCGAGGTCAATCTCGATCGTCTTGTCATAAACCGCATCCGGATCCGCCGAGATCGGAAGCCATTCCAATCCCCTCCCCTGTGCCGTCAAAAATGCCCGTGTCACCTCGTCGCTTGGGAAAATGGATGTGGTCACGCCCAGTTCGGCGCCCATGTTGGTGATGGTGGCCCGCTCCGGAACACTCAGGGACTTAACCCCCGGCCCGGCGTATTCGATCACCGTCCCGACATTTCCCTTGGTGGTCAGGCGCTCCAGGATATAAAGGATCACATCCTTGGCCGAAACCCAGGGTTGAAGCCGGCCCGTAAGGTGAATCCTGACGACACGGGGAGCGGTTAGATAAAACGCCCCCCCTCCCATGGCCACGGCCACGTCCAGTCCCCCGGCGCCGATGGCGATCATGCCGATGCCGCCGGCCATGGGGGTGTGGGAATCGGATCCGAGGAGGGTTTTCCCGGGCCGGCCGAAACGTTCCAGATGAACCTGATGGCAGATGCCGTTTCCGGCCCTGGAATAAAGGATCCCGTATTTTGCAGCCACGGTCTGAAGATAACGATGGTCATCGGCATTTTCAAAACCCTCCTGCAGGGTATTGTGATCCACGTAGCTCACGGAAAGCTCGGTTTGAACCTTCGGGATCCCCATGGATTCGAACTGAAGATAGGCCATGGTCCCTGTGGCGTCCTGGGTCAGGGTCTGATCAATCCGGACGGCGATCTCCTCCCCAGGGGCCAATGTCCCATGTTTCAGATGGGACTCCAGAATTTTATAGAAAAGATTTTTTTGCATGACCACCCTCGCTTTTTTAACGAATGCCCCCTGCATGGAGTGGAATCATAGCAGATTCAGAAATGTTTATCCATAACCTTTATAAAATGGCCGCACCAGGCCGTACCCCCCCCCCTCCCCCCCCCAATGGCGCAATCATCAAAGGCATGGTATAGTATTTTGGATCATCTCCAAAAGAGTGGGTGAAAAAATCAGGGGTCAAGGGGTCAAGGATTCCAGGGGTCAAGTGAAGTGCTAAAAACATAAGGGGCCGAGGGTCATAGGGTTCAAGGATTCCAGTGTTTTTCTCTGGAGATTTTGCTTGCGTTTAAGTATTTCACTTGACCCCTTGAACCCTGGAATCCTCGAACCCTTTTTACCCACTAAATGGGAGAAGAACCATATTTTTTAACTTCCTCCCGAAACGGTGACAGAACACGCCAGGACGGCTTGCTCAAAAAGATGTGTAAACCCCGCCATAAAGCGCTGGAATAACGGTGTAAAAAGGAGATCCGGAATTGCTGATCGACGGCAGGGGAGAGGATGAATCCGTTCCCTACGAAAGGCTAAGAACATTGATCACCCAGGAGGCCTGTCTCCTGAGCGACTTCATTGAAGTTCTGGTGGACCGGGAGAGTTCGGCAAAGAAGATCAACATCCTGGCGAGCCTCGCGGGATATGAGACGGCCATCGAAAAAAGAGAGGGGCACTGGGCACTGAAGGTCGATACCCGTCACCGGCGGTGCCGGTAATGGAGAGTGCATGGAAAATGGTTTGCCCGGCCGTGACCTGCTTTTCTTTTGACGGCCATTAACAGGGAGGGAAATCCGGTGGAATATCGCAATAAGATCCGGAAACCTGTGAATTTCTCTTTCCAGTACACCCTGAAGGACGATCCTTCCGGATATCAGATCAAGGACGGCAAGGTTGTGGATCACAGCGAAAAAGGAATCCGTTTTGAAGCTATGGAGAAGCTCCCGATCGGGACAAGGCTCAGGCTGATCTTCAAAAATCCAGACCCCACCATCCAGGATTTCCGGCTCAAACCTGAGGGGGTTGTGGTCTGGAGCATCCAGCCCGATCCCAAAGAACCGGTTTTCCGGGTCGGGCTGAAATATCTTTAACGATCGCTTCCTTCCGGTGTTGCCGCAGCGTCATCCCCGGTTGGTCCTTTCATAGAAGAATCCATCAATTTCTGCCGGCTGGATGCCCCCATGGATGATAGATCCGATATAAAATAAAATACACCTGCCAGGATCACGGCAACCAACAGAACGCCGAACCCGAGTTTGGGGCTCCGGTAAAAAATAAAAACAAGGAGCACGGCTACAACGATGACATAGGGTTGATTGGCGTGGTAATAGTTCACAGCATAGTTCATGATCTGAGTGATATCCATATACATTCCTCCCTGAGTGATTTCATTATATCACAGGCCGGTGAAATTTCGAATCAAACAGTGGAGGAAGGGTTCACCTCTCATGCCGGTCCGGAAAACTCTCCTTGTATTCCGAATATTTCAGCGCTTTCCCCCGGACACGTTCCTTGGGATATTTCAGGGCATTCTTGTCCACCTTCCGATGGGCGGCATCTACCAGATCAATGCCGAGTTTCCTCGAAAGTTGAACGAGATAGATCAAAACATCCCCTAATTCATCCCGGATCTCGGCTCGCTTCTCATCGGGGAGTTCCATACTCTCAGCCTCAGTGAGCCACTGGAAATGTTCTACAACCTCAGCAGCCTCAACCGACAGGGCCATGGCAAGATTCTTGGGAGAATGGAAACGATCCCAGTCTCTCTCCTCGACAAACTGCTGGATTTTCTGCGCCAGATCTTTCATCCCGATCTCCTCATCATTTCAGTAAAAGCCTGTTTTTTCATCCACTTATGACCGGTCTCACGCAGGCTATCATAACGGCGGCCTTTACGCAAAATAAAAACCATGCTAACCTGAATATATGATTTAAAGTTTTTCAGCCGGATTGACGATAAGAGCGCTGAGGGTGTACGATTCTTCATATTCGACATGCATCCGGTAAAAGACAACGACGGGAGTGCCCGTCCGAAAAGAGAGCGTTAAATGGAGTTCAGTCTTAGCAAACTGGTGCGATATCTGATCCGAAAAGCCAGACTCGTCAGGAAGGATACCGGAGCTGTCGTGGAAGTTGACGTGGAAGCCCCGGTCATGGTTCCCAAGGTCTGCGTGGTACGGGCCCTGGTGGACCGGATGATCCCCGGCCAGCAGATCATTCTGAGGAGCACGGATCTCGAGATGCCTTGGGAGATGCAGCATTTCTGTAACATGTTAGGACATGAACTGATGGACGTGGGCAGGGAAGACGACACCTACTTCTTCACCCTCAGGGTGCGGGGAGATGAGGACCGGCTCCCCTCGCAGGATCCTTTCCAGCTTGACCTCAGCCCGCAAAGCATGATCCGGACCGTGGATATCACCCCGAACAGGGAACCCTGGAGGCTTCAGGGATCCTCACGGCTGCTGCCGGCCTCCCGGCCTGCGCTCAAAGCAAAGTGACGTCATCTCCAAACCTGCTGTGCAGAAAATTACTGATTCCGTTCCCATAGAATCTCTTACCCATACTTTCCACATCCAATAAAAACTTGACTTTTGATGATGCAATCATCAAAATTTGGGATATTCAATAATCATGCCAGCTTACGCACCGCCTTTTTCATGGCCTGGATCAGGAGGAGGTTTTCCTCGTGCATCCGTACGGCCACGCGGAAAAAAACGGGACCGAGGCCTGGGAATGAGGCGCAGTTGCGCACCAGGATCCCGGACCGGAGCAGGGACTCAAAGAGACGTTCCGGTTCGGGGAGGGGAGGGGAGGTCTCAATGAGCAGAAAGTTTGCTTGTGAAGGGAAGACCCGGACACCGGGGATGCCGCCCAGTTCATGAATCAGATAATCCCTTTGCTCGCGGACCAGGGCGACCGCAGCCTGGCGGTACGCTTCATCGCTGAGTGCGGCGATTGCGGCCGCCTGGGAGAGGCGATTGACCGTCCAAGGTTCCTGGTGGATCCTGATCCTCTCCATGAGAGGTTCAGAACCGTACAAGGCGCCCGATCTGAGACCCGGTATCCCATAAAACTTGGTCAACGAACGGAGGACCAGGAGATTCTCGTATTCAGTCACCCGGAACCGGAACGACTCGCCCAGGACAAAGTCCATGAACGCCTCGTCAATCACAAGGGTGACCTTTGAGTCTCCGGACGCGGAAAGGATCTTTTTCATCTCACCGCAAGGAACCAAGCCGCCGGTAGGGTTGTTGGGATTGCAGATCAGGACCAGGTCCACATCCTTCTGCATCTGCTGGATGAACCGGTCCGTATCGAGGGCGAACGCCTCTTCCTTGCGGAGGGGAAAATGAACCACGGCAGACCCGGCCAAGGAAAGGGCACTCTCATAGTCCGAATAGGAGGGCATGGGGATCAGCGCCCTCTTGGGGCGGAGCACCCTTGGGATCAGATAGATGAATTCGGTGCTCCCGTTCCCCGCAAGGATATTCTCAGGCGGGATGCGGTCCCTTGAAGATAGAGTCTCCCTCAGGGTCATCGCATCGGTTTCCGGGTATTGCACCAGCCGGTCCATCTCCTGCAGGACGGCCTTGATCGCTGTTTTGGGCGTACCCAGGGGATTGATATTCGCTGAAAAATCGAGGATCTCCTTCTCCGGGACACCGTACCGCCTCGATATCTCTCTGAGATTTCCCCCGTGTTTTTGCTGCATGATGCCAACACCCCCTATTTTAAACAACCGGCCATATTAGTGAGAAAGAAGGAACCGGATGAAAACCGAGAAAGCGATCATTAACAAAGAGCTCGCATACATCAGGGAGACGGCCTCCCGGATACACTTCACGTGGAGTGGCCTTTTGGGGTCGCCGAGATGAAGCTTCGGCCTCGCCGCCCCCATGTAGACATTCGTACCGCCGAGCTGCACGCCCAGCGCACCGGCTGCAGCCGCCTCGGGAATCCCCGCATTGGGGCTGTCGTGTTTTCTCCCATCCCGCCGCATGATCCGCAAAGCCCCCGGCGCCGAGAGATTCAAGAAAAGGGAGCCCAGTACCATGAGCAGGCCCGTGATCCTGGCTGGAATAAAGTTCGCAAAGTCATCAAACCGAGCTGGAAACCACCCGAGATCCCGGAAATGTTCGTGCTTGTATCCCAGCATGGAATCCAGCGTGCTGACGGCCTTGTAGGCCATGGCCGCGGGCGGCCCTCCGATGAGCAGATAAAAAAGAGGGGCGATGACCCCATCCGAGGTGTTCTCGCTCACAGTCTCGACCGCAGCGCGGATGATCTCCTGCTCCGTAAGATCCTGCGTCTCTCTCCCTACGATCCCGGAGAGGAACCTGCGGGCCTCCTCTATGCGGCCTTGTTCCAGACATCTTTTGACCCTGTCTGCCTCCTGGTGCAGGCTTCTTGCAGACAGAGTGGTGTAGGCCAGAAATACGGCAACTCCCCATCCCAGAACAGGGTGAATCCCGGCGGCCCCGTGTATCAGCAGGAGGCTCAGCCCGTAACACAGAAAAACCAGAAACAGTGTGATCATGATACCGGCCAGGCGTCTCCCTTGCGATGAATGCGTAATGCTTCGTGCAAAACCTTCCAGTCCGGCGATGAGCCTCCCCATCAGGACCACGGGGTGCGGGAACCCCTCTGGATCGCCGAAGATCAGGTCCAGGAAGCAGGCAGCAATCAGAGCCAAAGGCGTCATCATTCAATTCCTAATTGCCGGCATGAACATCTATCAGGCGCTTGAATATCAGCGTATCGATTCTGTCGATTATCGACTTGAAGAGTCCTCCGTAGCTCTTGCGATCCGAGAACATCCTGGAACGCAGGGCCTTTATCTCACTGTCGGAGGTCTTTGAGAAGGTGATCGCCTCCCCTCGCTGGAGTACCTGCCTTTCAAGTTTGAGAAGCCTCCCCGCCTTTGATACAAAATCCCTCACGTCCTCTGCAAGACCACCGGGCTCATCAGTTCCCTCCCCATAGAGCACAGCGAGTTCCCTGACCATCCTAAAAAGTGTGTAATATTCCCAACCCCTTATCCCCCTTCGCCATTGTATAAAGGGGCTTCTCTCAAACCAGAGGAAGTTCCGCTTCCCGAACTTGAAGAGATCCTCCACAGCGTTATAAAGCGCTCCCGCAGGGGGAGTATCTTTGAGGACACGCGGGACACCTAAGGCAAGCCCGAGATGCTTCCAGAGGTTCCTGAGCGCCAGCTCCCCGTTTTCGTCGCCGGGGGTATCGAAGTGCAGGAGCGAAGCGAAAACTTTCCCTCTGCCATAGAGACCTTCGACCACAAGCGGGTCGCCCTCCATCCTTTCGGGATTCAGGTTTATGCCATATGCCTTCTCAATGGTCTCCCATCCGCAGGACTTCATATCTCCGACGTTGAGGTCGGAACTGAAGGCATCGTCTGAAGCTTGCTCGAACGAGGCCAGGGTCCTCATTCCGCCCTCCTTTATAACGAATTGGGATGGCCACCAGATTGTGAATAAGGGCTCTTTCAAGCCCTCCCAGAGGGCATGGCCTTCTGTCTTTATCTGTATACGGCCTGAGAGGCTGGGTACCCTCTGCTTCAGAGGCTTTCTCCGTATGTCCAGAAGTCCGAGCCCCTCGGCTGTTGCAAGTCCGGCGCCACCGCATATCCCGATGTATGAGCCGCCGGAAGCTACAAATCTCCTTATGCCTTCCGCCCCATCCCTGCCCAAGGCCCTCATTTTGTTAGAGGCCCATCCTCCGGGGACGAAGAGCGCCTTAAACTCATCAAGCCTTCCGGCCCTTATTTCCTCGGAGCTGACAAGGGAAAACCCGGCCCCGAGACATCGCAGGCTCTTGTAGGATACCAGTGCCCAGAGAAAGGACTCGTCCCAGAAAAGCGCCGTATCAGAACTCATATCAGCCATGACAAACTATCCCAATCCAGCCGCTTGCAAGATGGCATCCATATCCACATACTCCCGGAAGAGGCCGGCCAGACGAGCAAACTCACGGGATTTCAACTCATGATAATCGGTCAGTTCGCTGCTGCATGCGTGGTGGTCTTTCCGGATCGAATCCAAAAGCCGCCGTCGGATGGGAGCATTTTCGAATATACCGTGGATATAGGTCCCCCAGACATTCCCCTTCGAACTCTGTGCCCCATCCTCCTCATCCACTGACCGGCCATTCCTCTTGGTGATGCGAAACATGCCCGAACATCCATTCAAACGAATGCTCTTCCCCATATGAATCTCATATCCGGTCAGATTCGGGAGACCATCCATGGACACAGCTTGGACTTGAGCCGTAACTTTTCCCCATGCCAGAACGGTCTCCACAGGAAGAAGCCCAAGACCGGCTTCTGCACTCTTTGCGCTCTCCACTCCATGAGGATCTTCAATGGTCTTACCGAGCATCTGAAAACCGCCGCAGAGACCGATGACCTGGCCCCCGTTATTTGAATAATCACAGATCGCATGGGCCATACCCGTCTCTTTCAAATATCGGAGATCCCCGATCGTATCTTTGCTCCCCGGGATGATCACCACATCCAGTCCACGAATGGTTTCCTTGTCATCGACATAGATGACGTCCATGCCCGGATCTCCTTCCAGGGGATCCAGGTCCGTGTAGTTGGATAGGCGAGGCAGTCTGACCACCCCGACACGGACCTTACCATCCGGTTCCATGCTTCTGCTCCTTTTCTCCGACAGGGCCACACTGTCTTCCTGTTCGATACGGAGATCTCTTATGTAAGGGAGCACACCGAACACGGGTTTCCCGGTCCGCTCCTCTATTTGCTTCAACCCCGGAGCGAGAAGACTCCGATCACCGCGGAACTTATTGATGAGAAACCCTCTGACCCGTTCTCTTTGTTGATCCTTCAGCAGGGCCATGGTCCCGATCAAAGAAGCAAAAACCCCGCCCCGGTCAATATCAGAAACCAGGATCACCGGGGCGTCGGCCAATTCGGCCATCCGCATGTTAACAATATCCTGCTCAGCGAGATTGATCTCGGCAGGACTGCCCGCCCCTTCCAGAACAATCAGATCGAACCGCTCACAGAGGGATTCATAAGCCTCCCGAATGACATCGAGAGCCCTCTCCTTCATGGCATAATATTCCCGTGCCTTTGCGTTCCCCACAGGTCTCCCCATAAAAATGACCTGCGAACCTAAATCCGTGGTCGGTTTCAAGAGGATCGGGTTCATCTCCACACAGGGATCGATCCTTGCAGCCTCGGCTTGCACAGCCTGAGCCCTTCCGATCTCTTTGCCGTCTTTGGTGATAAAAGAGTTCAAGGCCATATTCTGGGCCTTAAAAGGAGCGACCTTCACTCCCATGTCCGAAAAGATCCGACAAAGGGCCGTCACCACAATGCTCTTCCCCACATGGGAAGCCGTCCCCTGGATCATGATGGATTTACACACTGGTTTTCCCTTATATTCTGTCCCCTGATTTTTTGTCTACCGCCTACTGTCTACTGATTGATCTGTCTTCTGTCGTCCGTCATCTGCCTTCTGTCCGATACCCCCGACTCGTAACCAAAACCTCTCCGAACTTTTTGGTGTCCGAGTTTCCGATGATCACGGTGGTCAGCATATCGATCTCGTGATCGAGCATATGGTCGAGGTCTGCGATCACGATCCTGCTCTCTCCCCGCAGGGCCGAGCGCACCAGGCCTACCGGGACATCCCCGCTTCTTGACTCTCGAATAATCTTCCGGGCCTCAACAATTTGTTCTGTTCTTCCCTTGCTCTTGGGATTGATCAAGACAATCACAAAATCACCTTGGGCTGCGGCATGAAGTCTCTTTTGGATGGTCTCCCAATCCGTTAACAGATCACTGAGAGAGATCACGGCATAATCGTTCATAAGAGGCGCGCCCAGAAGGCTCGCCGCGGCCTGCCCGGCCGTGACCCCTGGGACCACCTCCAGGTAGATCTTGGACCGCGGATAATCCCGTTGCAGGTCATGGATCATCTCCAGCGCCGGTCCGGCCATACCGTAGACCCCGGCGTCCCCACTCGAGATCAATGCCACCCTGCGCCCGAAAAAAGTCTCCCGCACCGCCTCCTCGCACCGTTTGATCTCACTCCTCATCCCCGATTCCCGGAACTCTTTCCCGGGAAATGCATTGGAGAGGAGGCGCAGATAGGTCCGGTACCCGACAATCACCTCGCACTCGTCCAGGACCTCCCTGGCTCGGCCGGTCATCTGGTCCAGGTCTCCGGGTCCGATCCCTACGAGGTAGAGGCGCCCCTTGACTCGGCCAGCGCCGCCGTCACATTGCCGGATACGGCCTTCGAAATCACAAGTGAATCCGCGCCTGCGCCTTTCATGGCCGCCTGTTCGCATACCCCTTTTACCCCCAATTCCTTCTCTGCCCATACCGAAGGGCCCGAGCCGTCCGGCATGGCATTGAGTTCATCTCTGGTATAGAAGACCAGAGGAACGCCGAGCTTCGCCGCAAAATTCAGGAGCCCGGCCTCATCCTTTTTCACATCGATGGTGGCGATCCGCCCCACGGACTGCAGGGCAAATCCCTCCCGTTTCAGGAGCTCCGTAACCACCTCATGGATCTCCGTCCCGGAGGTCCCCCGGTTGCACCCGATCCCCAGGACCAGGTTCCTCGGCCGGAGGATGAGGGTCCCGGGGTCCTGTTCCACTTGCCTGATCCTCCGGCTGCTGACGATGATTCGGGCTTCACATGACGAACCAAGAAGCCCCTCCAGGGTATCAAAAGAGACCCACGAGCCGTCCGCATCCCCAATCCACGGAACCCCCTCCCTGAAGATCCCCACACATAAACCGTTTACAAGAGAGGCGTTGATCTTCTTGACGGCCTCAGGATTTTCGACCGCAAGGCCCATCTCCCCGGCCCAGAGTTCCACAGCCGGAAAACCGGAGAGGTCCGTGGCCGTGGTAATCACGGGATCGGCCCCGATGGCTTGCGCGGCCTTCCTGCAGAGGGCATTGGCTCCACCGACATGCCCGGATACGAGGCTGATGACATGCTCTCCCTTCTCGTCGATGACCAGGACCGCCGGATCCGTGCGCTTGTCCTCAAGCAGGGGAGCAATCACTCGTACCACGATCCCGGCGGCCATGACAAAAATCATCGAGCGGTACCGGCCCCAGATCCTTGCGACCAGATCCGAAAGCGGCGGATCAAAGGGGATGAGGTTCTCACCTTCCCCTGCAAGGTTTGAGAGCGTATAACCATGGCATGCGGGAAGTGCTTCGCATAGACGTTTCCCGATCTCCCTGCCGTTCCTGGTCACGGACAATACGGCTATGTCAGCTTCAGTTTTCATCTTCTCCCTGGGCCTCCCGGTACCCGTGTGAAAAGTCTTCATCATAGAGCAGGGACCGGGGTGCGCTCTCCATGGAGCGGAGGATCGGATCCAGGACGTCTCCCACAATGATCAGGGCCTGGCGTTTGATCCCCTCCCGCTCCGTCTGCCCTGCGATCTCCGAGAGTTCCCCCCGGAGGATCTTCTGGTCCGGCCACGTGGCTCGATAGACCACGGCCGCCGGCGTATCCCCTCGGTAATGCTCCATGAGTTCCGAAACCACCTCCCGGATCATCCCCATACTGAGGAAGATCACCATGGTGGCGTTGTGGCTTGCGAGCAGGGAAAGGCGCTCTTTCTGAGGGACCGGCGTCCTCCCGCCCCGCCTCGTCAGGATCACGGTCTGGGAGATGTTGGGAAGAGTCAGTTCCTGGCGCAGGGCCGCTGCGGCCGCTGACCATGAACTCACCCCGGGCACCATATCAAAGGAGATCCGGTATTTCTCCAGTTCCACCATCTGCTCGAAGATCGCTCCATAGATGGACGGGTCCCCGGAATGGATGCGGACCACCTGGCGCCCTTGTAGCGCATCGGCCACCATGGCCTTGATGATCTCTTCGAGGGTCATCTTAGCGGTGTCTTGGATCCTGGCCCCCTCTTTGGCCCATTTCAGGATGTCGGGATTGACGAGTGAGCCCGCATAGAGGATGGTATCCGCTTCAGAGATCAGCCGCCTGGCCCGCAGGGTCAGGAGTTCCGGGTCTCCGGGCCCGGCCCCCACAAAATAGACCTTAGACATTCGTCAATCCCCCTCATCTCTCGCCCACTACACAGTGGTAAACTCTCTGCCACAGAGCCCACAGAGCTCTGTGTTCTCTGTGGCAATAGGTTTTTCATTCGTGTTGAGATGTCACGATCAAGGTGGAAAGGTAGTCCACTTGATCAGGATTTACTGCCGAAAGGTCCCGGTAAATCTTCTCCTCCGGGGTCCCGCACCGGGAGACCAGGACGGCCCGGTCCATCATCCCCATCTCCCTGAGAAGTTCGATCACTTCTCCAAGCACACGGTGGACCTTGATCAGGACCACGGTCTCGTACTTCTCCAGCGCCTCACGGATCTCGTCCATTCTGTAAGTCGCAGGGAGGATCAGGACACGTCCTCCGGTACGGGCCAGGGGGACTTGGGCCGCCGCCGCCGAGGCCGTGATCGAACTGACCCCCGGGATGATCTTGCAGGTCACATCCGGATGCTGCTTCTGCATCCGGCCGAGGACATACCCAAAGGTGCTGTAAAGCAGGGGATCGCCCAGAGTAAGAAATGCCGCGTCGCTGCCTTTGGAAAGGACATGATAAATCTTTTCCACGGCATCCATCCATACTTTTTCCAAAACCTCGGGTTCCCTCTTCATGGGAAAGGAAAGGAATTCTACCTTCTGCCACGCCGGATTTAAAATCTTCTTCACGACTTCGAATGCGTGGCTCCCCGAATCGGATCTCGCCTCCGGGCAAAAGATGACCGGCACCTGCTGAAGGATCCGGGCTCCCTTGAGGGTCAGAAGTTCCGGATCCCCCGGCCCCACGCCGATACCGTAAAATGTCCTTTGAAGTTTAGACATGTTCTTCCATATAATTTTTTATTTATAATAAATTATTCTTTTCCGCTCTACGAGCCATCGGCCGAGATGATGAACACGGGATTTTCCGCCTGCATCATGACCTTTCCCTTGAGGTCGTGCCCCCGGCCGATCTGGACCGAGACCACATCAAGAGAGAGTCCCCGTTTCTTCAGGAACGCCACGGTCTGGTGCAGGGTCTCCAGGGTCACGGCATTGACCACGATCCTCCCGCCTGGACAAAGCCTCCGGACCGCGTTCCTGAGGATCTCTTCCAGATGCCCGCCGCTTCCGCCGATGAAGACCCGGTCAGGATCGGCAAGCCCCTTGAGCACGGAAGGGGCCTCACCCCGGACGACTCGGATATTCCCGGACCCGAAGCGCAGAATGTTCCGTTTCAGCATGGAGATCCGCTTGGCCGACTTCTCCACGGCATAGACCGTAACCCCCCGGGCCAGCCTGGCGGCCTCGATCGAGACCGAACCGGATCCGGCGCCCACGTCCCAGAGGATATGGCCCGGCCCGATCCTGAGCTTCCCAAGGGTCACGGCCCTGACCTCGGACCGGGTGATCATCCCCTTGTCGTGGGCCAAGACATGATCCGGGATCCCGAATCCCTCCTCCCCGGCCCGGTCGTTCAGGATAATCATCACGTTCAGATCGGGAAACCGCTTCCCGGTCAGTGAAGAGAGGTTCCCCTGCCAGACCTTCTCATCCGGTCCTCCCAACCGGCTGCAGACATAGACCGTCGTGTCCGGAAGACCGGCTTTCAGCAAGGCCCTCGCGATCCGCGACGGATGGTTCTTCGGATCCGTGAGCACGGCCACCTTGGTGCGGCTCCTGACCGTATGAATCACCGAGAGGAGATCCCGTCCATGGGCCGAGGCAAAAGCCGCATCGTCCCAGGGGATCCGGACCCGTGCAAAGGCGAGCTGCATGGAGCTCACATGGGGATGGATCTCCATCTCTTCAGGCCGGAAAGACTTGAAAAGGAACCTCGCAATCCCGAAGAAATTGGGATCGCCCGAGGTCAGCACCACCACCCTCTTCCCGAGTTTGACGGCATGATGGATCTTGCTGTCAAGCCCCTTGAGATGCCCATCCAGCGAAAACCTCTGGCCGGGGAATCCCCTGAAACCCTGCAGGATCTTTCTCCCACCGACCAGCAGGTCCGCCTGTTGGATTCGATCCAGCACCTCGGGACACAGCCCCTCCGGTCCCTTGAGTCCCACACCTATGATCTGGATCGGATGGAGTCTCTTTCCTGGTCTCATTTTGCTCCGCTCTTTGGGCGATTTGAAATTTAAGATTTGAAATTTGACATCACAAATCCCTTATCTCAAATTTAAAATTTCAAATCTCAAATCCCATCGTGTCCGCCAGCACCTTCCCGTCGTATCCGATCAGCACGGTCTTTACCCTGACCTTGCCGCTCGAGAGGGATTCACAGCTCTCCCTGGCCCGACGGCAGATCTCATTATACAGAGGTGAATCTTCAGGCAGGATTTCCCAGATCTCCCGGCTGGTGTTGGCATGAATGACCCTCTGCACAGAACCTTCGTCCATCCCGAGGCCCACGGCCCAGGAACCCAGAACGTCAAATCTCAATTCCGAGGCCTTGTAATGCGTGTCCTCATACCCCATGGCGATCTTGGACATCTTGCCGGGCATGGCCACCACGGTCACCTCGGAAACTCCCTGGTCTGAACACAGCCGAAGAGATGCGCCCACAAAGTCCCCCATCTGTACAAAGACCTCCGAGGGAAGGCCCGGCAGGAGCGCCTCGGCCGCCTTCTCGCTGGACCGGCCCGGAGTCAGGACCACCGCTTGATTCCCGCAGGCCACGGCCACTTGGATCTGCGCGGCAATGGTCTCTTCCCATGCCTTGTGGGAGAGGGGCTCCACAATCCCCGTGGTCCCCAGAATCGAGATCCCGCCCAGAATCCCCAGCCGGGGGTTCAGGGTCTTTTCAGCAAGGTTTTTGCCTTCCGGCACCTCAATGGTCACTTCAAACCGGACGCCCTGGCACTTCTTTGAGAAGTGCCTCAAGACCTGGGTCACTTCATTTGCAATCATGGACCTGGGCACCGGATTGATGGCCCACTCCCCGACCGCAATGGGGAGACCCGGCTTGGTCACCCGGCCGACCCCTTCACCTCCCGCTATCGTGAGTTCATATCCTTTCTGATCCGCTTCGCCCGGTGCTTTGCGGACCCTGGCCATGATCTCCGCACCGTGGGTCACGTCCGGATCGTCCCCCGCATCCTTGACCACGGAACAGGAGGCCGTCAGGTCATCGCACCTTAGGGTCTTAACCGGAAGCACGACCGACCCTCCCGCGGGGAGATCAATCTCTATCCGGTAGACCGGTACCCCGGTCACCAGGACCAGTGCCGCGCTCTTGGCCGCGGCCGCGGCACAGGCGCCTGTGGTGTATCCTTTGCGGAGCGGCCTGTCCGAGACTTCATCATTTTTCATTTATACTGATACTCATATTGCATATGTGCCAATGAATCTTTACGCAGGAGATATTCAACTTTGTCTTCAGCAATCAATTTAAAGGCATGCCTTATGATCTCTTTATAAAAATCACAAAACTCCGCCTTTTTGTACATATTGCCGCGGGCGTGCATTTCAGCCGGGCAGGGCGAGCCGCATATATGTCTGAAGTCGCAGGTATTACATTCTTCAATCTTTTCCACGGTCCTTGAACGTATTTCCTTAAAAGGTTTTGAGTTTATGGCCTTTGAAATCGTCGTATTAAAGATATTCCCGCCTGAAAATTCCTTGGAACCGATAAATTCTCCGCAGGGGACCATGTCGCCGCCGGCCGTGATCGTGAGAAAGGTACGGCCGCCTCCGCATGGAGAAATATCACACATCATCCGTCTGGCAGACGGCGATATGATGGCGAGAATAACGTTGGAAAAGTTCCCCACAACAATCTGCCGTCCGGATTTTATTGATAAATCCATTGCCGTATCAACAGCGTCCATGAGATTTTCCGCGAATACCTTTTGGTCCGGTTTCAGTTTCAATGCGGGCTTCCTTGTCACTCTTACCGGATTGAGAAGCACACAGGGGACCTTTTTCTTGTGAAGAAACCTCACGTGGTCGGAAAGTCTATGAACATTGAATTTAGTGACGGTTGAAATGACATTCAATCCCTCATAACCGTCAAACCAGTCTATGGCCTGCACTGCTTTCTCAAAGTTGCCGTTTCCTCTTGTCGTTGCCCGTGAAACGTTATTGATATCCGCTTCAGGGGCGTCAAGGGATATGCCGACGCCCATTCTGTGTTTTTTCATAAACTCAACATCCTCTTTTTCAAGAAGGAGAGCATTGGTCTGAATGCCGAAAAGAAGTTCTTTGTGGAACCTGTCTATTGCATTAAACAGGATGCCTTTTACCAGAAGCGGTTCTGCAGCATGGAAGACAATGACCGGTTTTTTGGATGAAGTCTTGAAATGCGCGGCAATCTTTGTCAACACGGTATCAAGCTCTCCACCTGTCATCTGTGTGCCCTTTTTTCTTATCCTTGACGGGATGTAACAGTAAGGGCAGTCGGCATTGCATCTGTCGGTAGGGTCAATGTATATGCAATTTAAATCCGCATTGAATCTGAAATCATAAAGCTCCTTGTCAAGATGCTCTCTCTCCTTCTGATACAGAGTTATCAGGTCATCAGGCATCATAAAGGCGCCGTCAACCTTTTTCGGAATAACCCCCCAGAAGACATTGTCGGCATCAAGGGCCAGCTTCCAGTCAGCATCAATGTCGGAAAAAGAGATGACGCGGTTGTTGTTGTTCATGCGTTTGAATTCCTTTCCTATAATAAATAGTTCAGGCAACTTATTAATAGTCTCGAAATAGAATGAACATGGTTCATAAAATCTCCCCTTGCCCCTCTTTTCCAAAGAGGGGGAATTCCTCCCTTTGAAAAAGGGAGGTCAGGAGGGATTTTCGATATGATGTCGTTTCTATTACGAGAACCTTAATATCAACTTTGGCGGTTCAAGCGGTTTAACCCGCTTGAACCGCTTAAACTTTTTCTACAGAGGCATCTTCTTTTTCGGCACATCGCCGTACATAACAAAATGAGTGAGCCCATTGGCTGTCTTGGCGCACTTCAGGTGATAAGAGACAGCGCTTGGCTTTTTGCTGTTCCGGGTTTTTTTATTCTCGGCTTTGGTCTTTTTAGTCATATCTTTTCACCTCCTTTCTTGTAAAATAGGTTCTTCTCCCACATAGTGGGTAAGAAGGGTTACGCTTCGCGTGCCCCGCTTTTCTCTATTTTTGTCGTTAGATCCCGGCATCTCCTTGAATCTATTTTTGCCGGGCCGGGACCGTCTGCGACGGCTACTACACTAACGTATCTTGGGGTCAAGGGTTCAAGTGAAATACTGAAACGCAAGCAAAATCTCCGGAGAAAAACACTGGAACCCTATAACCCTCGGCCCCTTATGTTCTTAGCACTTCACTTGACCCCTGGAATCCTGGACCCCTTGACCCCTGATGTTTTCACCCACTCTTTTAGAGATGATCCCAAAATTTAAACCATGGATCTTGAATTCTGCATGATCTTTATGATCTCCCTTCGAGCCTCGCCGATGGTGAGCGGGATTTTCTCAAACGGTAAACTGTCCTCATGTTTGAGACGGTAAATCAGCTCGGCGATTTGAGGAAGCCTGAGCTTGACATTTGACATCTCCTCAGGCGCTGTGAATACATCTTCAGGAGTGCCGCCCCTTACCAGATAACCTTTGCTTAAAATATACAGCCTGTCAAGAAACAAGGGGACGAGGTCAACGCTGTGGGTGGCCATGACGATCGTTACGCCATTATCCTTATTAAGCTTTCTAAGAAGACGCATCATCTTATATTCACCCATGGGGTCAAGCCCGGCAGTCGGCTCATCGAGCAATAAAATTTCATGACCCATGGCAAGGAGCCCGGCGATGCAGGCCCTTTTCCTCTGCCCAAAGCTTAGGTTATGGATGGATTTCTTTTCAAGCCCTTGAAGTTCAACCTCTTGTAAGGCAGTTAAGACCCGTATTTCAACCTCTTTAGTGCCGATCCCCATATTTATAGGACCAAAGGCAGCATCCTCAAAAAGGGTTGTTGCAAAGAGCTGGTCATCAGGGTTTTGAAAGACAAGACCAACCTTTTTATATATCTCCTTTGGAGAGAGTTTCCTGATGTTAACACCATCAAGGTGGACGCCGCCTTCAAAGTCTTTCATCAACCCATCCATGATCTTTAAGAGGGTCGTCTTTCCTGAGCCATTTGCCCCCAGTATTCCAATAAATTCGCCTCTTCTTGTCTCAAAGCTTATATCGGACAGTGCTGCGGTCCCATCCGGATATTTAAAGGAATCTATCTTGACTGATAGTCTTATCTCAGAACCCAGAGCACAGAGTCCGGGATCCGAATTTTCACCCTCTCCCTTACCATCCCCCATCGAGGGGGAGGGATGGGCGGGGGGGATATGCTCTGCATTCTGTATTCTGATTAAATCTTCCATACAACCCCCATGGCAATGATAAATAGAAGTGAAACTATAATCTCAGAAGACTTAAATGGCTTGTGTCTTAACATGGGGATATTGCCGTCATAGCCCCTTTGAATCATTGATACAGTAATATTCCGGCTGTGATCAAATGCCTTAAGAATCAAAGAGCCTGACAGAGTGCCGAATGAACTCAATCCCCGCCTTATGTTTGAGTAGCCGAGGCGGTTTTTCTGCGCATTGTAAATGACCATCGCATCTTCAAGAAGCACAAAGATATATCTGTAGGCAAACATCAATATTTCTATAAAACCCTTTGGAACCCTCAGCCATGAAAGGCCTGCCATGAATTCAGTAAACGGCGTGGAGAATCCCATGACTGCAACGACTGATACTGCGCCTATGATTCTGCTTCCTATCATAAGTCCTTCCATGAACCCGTCTTTATGTCCGACAACTTTGATGCCGAAGATGTTGATGGAAAACAGGATGCCTTCTCCAGAGAAGAATACTTTTAGAATAAGCAAGACCGATATAATGAACAATGGCTGTGAAAACCTGAGAGCAAAAATCTTTAAGGGTATCCGCATCTTTAAACAGAACAATAAACAAAGCGCTGTCACAAGCAGGGGAAGAGTAAATCCCTTATAGCTTAAAATCATTCCCAGAAGAGTGAGGGCTATAATAAGTTTCAGCCTTGCATCAACTTTTGAAAGGAGCTGCTCTTTTTTAAAGTATTCTGAAAATAGTTCCATTGGTATCCTTTTATGTCATTCCCGCGTAGGCGGAAATCCAGACTATTTAATGAACATGGATTCCTGCTTCCGCAGGAATGACAGACTAAACTTTAACTCTTCAAAATCTTTTTTTTCTCAACTATCATGCCGCTGTCCTTTGACTGCCAGTTCCTTCCAGTAATATCCTGCAGTAAAGCCTCCGATTGTGCCTGCGAGGAGAAAGACAAAAAGAAGCAAGTCGCCCTGATCCGTATTTATGAACGGTTCCCTTGCCTCCCTGCCTTGCTCCTTTGCATATTTTTCGACGACGGACTCATCAACGCCCGGCCATTTGTCAGAGGCAGTGACAGTGTCAGTGAATAGTGAACCGTGAATAGTAAACAGTAAAAAAATGATGGAGAAAATTTGAAATTTCATAATGCCTCCTCTGGTTTTAATACCTTCATTTTTACGAGCAAATCAGGCCTCTTTTTATAAAGCAATACCACCATGCCTGCAGTCATTGCCCCTTCAAGGATTCCCAATGGAAGTTGTGTCGGGATAAAGGCAATAAGAATCTTCCAGAAAAGCGGCAGAAACTGCGAATCTCCTTTTATGCCTGATGCGAGCTCAACGGATGTAGTCAAATATGTTGCCCAGTCTGCAAAGAGACCAGCCATGAAGCCTGCAATCCAAAGATTAGCTTTTAACGCTCTCAATCCTCTGAAGGTCAGATATCCTGCAAAGGAACCCATGATGCCCATGGACACGATATTAGCGCCCCATGTGGTCAGACCCCCGTGGGCAAGAAATAGGGCCTGAATCAATAGGGCAACTGATGAAATAAGTACGCTTATTGCAGGGCCAAGGAGGATCGCTGAGATCCCGGTTCCGCATGGATGGGAACATGTGCCTGCAGTGGGCACAGGTATCGGCATGCACGAAATGATGAATACAACAGCCGCCATTAACCCGACGAGAGGCTTGAATGAGAGGTCAATTGACGATAGTTTCTTGAGCTTATACAAGCCCCACGCCACAAAAGGGACTGCAACCAGAGACCAGAGCAATGCCCAGTTGAAAGGCAATATCCCTTCTGAGATATGCATGGCATGAGCATCAGAGGCAGTGAATAGTGAACAGTGAACAGTGAACAGTGAAAGAATAAAAACTTTTAACTTTAAACTTTTAATTTTCATAGCGCCTCCTAAAATCTAAAGGTTATTCCTGCAAGCAGGGTTAGATCCGTATCCGGCTTGTTAAGCCCGCCCTTTACACCAGCATCAATGGCAATGCTTTTAGATATCGAATAGATCAGCCCGCCGAGTATAAATGCAGGGTGTGTATTGGATGTCTTATCGGGATTTCTCTCTATCCCGATATTTCCAACAACCTTTAGATCCTTCATAACCTCCACTTCAGCGGCAAGAGATGTATGCCATATGTCATTTCGTTCATCAACCTTGTTTTCATTTCTTCTGTATCCGAGATTGAGGTGGAATGCCCATGGATTTAGTTCCCGTGTGGTAATGAAAAACAAACTATACGTTGCCTTTCCGGCACCCAGACCTTTTCCATCATCGCCCGTTGGCATGGTCATGCCGGGTTTCAAGGCAAAACCCAGACCATCCTTTTCGTAGAATCGCCACTTGAATTCAAGGGAGGTATCCGCGATCCCGCTTTCTCCGGACGTAGTTCCCGGATCCTTTGTCCTCATATCCTGGTAGGGAATGCCCAAAACAATGTCTATGTTGTCTGCTATTCCATAAGACAGCATTGTCGCTATCTCGGTGGCGTTCTCAGTTACGCCGTCTTCGTCTTCATGGGCATACTCGCCATTGACTTCGAGTTGAAATTTTCCTTTTCCCTGTGTGTCTGTGTCGTCCGTAATGAGCGGATGAGATGCAAAAGCTGTCTCTGACCAGAGAAATATAACCATTATTGCAACAGTTCTCTTAAAACACATATTTTTCTCCTTCCATCGAGGTTGTGGGAATGAGAGGTCTTCCGGCTCAGGGCTGCCTACTCACCCGCCTTCCCATCCTTCGACAAGCTCAGGACAGTGGCTATAGTTGGGTTTTCGTTCCCTTCACGGCTGCGTGACAGCAGAGGATTTTCACCTCTTTCCGCTTCTTCATTCCCTGATTCTTTACACCTTATGCCTGATTCAATCTATCTGTTCATGTATCACCCCCTTCCGCCATTTTTAATAACGCGTTCACAAGGGCCACGGCCACAGGGGTCCCGCCCTTTCTCCCGCGGTTTGTGATGTAAGCAAGGTCCGTCTGCATCAGGGCCTCTTTGGATTCGGCAGCGTCCACAAACCCGACCGGGACGGCGATCAGAAACGCGGGAGCAATCCCTTCCTCCTGATTGAGGCGGAGGACCTCCCGGAGCGCCGTAGGTGCATTCCCGATGACCAGGATCGACTCCGTAAGAAGGGAACCGAAGGAGCGGACAGCGGCCGCGGACCGGGTCATTCCAGAGGCTTGGGACTGGGCACTGACGTCCGGGTCGGCGATTCTGCAAAGGACCTCCCCGCCGCCGGCCTTCTTCAGGGCCGCCCTGGAGATTCCCGAGGCCACCATGCGGATATCGGTTAGGATCGGACACCCGCGTCGGATCAACTGCATCCCTGCCTGCACCGCTCCTGCGGAAAAGACCAAAGAACACCCGATCTCGAAATCCGCTGTAGCATGGACCACCCGGCGGACCAGAGGGAACTCGAGGGGGCTGAACCCATGTTCACCCATTTTCTGTTCAATAATCCGGAAGCTCTCCGCCTCTATGGCAGGCCCTTCTCTCCTGATCTGCATTCACTGCTCCTTGGATGGACTGTTTCGCATCTCTTCCACCCGGTTCATGACCACTTGGGCGAGCAGGGGGTCGTTCCCCAGTTCCGTGCCCATGGCCATCTCCACATGCGGAAACCGTTTTTTCAACTCCACGAACACACTCGGGAGATCCTCCCGGATGTGAATTCCGGTATGCAGAAAATAGGGGACCATCAAGACCCTTTCCGCACCCTGAGCAATACAGCGCTCCACCGCATCTTCGATGGTCGGAGGGCAGAGCTGAAGAAAGCCGCACTCCACAATGGTGAAACCACCCGCCTTCCGGATCATCCCTGCGATCCGGAACATCCCCTCATTGGCCTGCTCGGCCCGGCTTCCATGACCGATTAATAATAAAGCTTCCATCACTTCACTTCTCTTCTTTTCTGGTTCTTCTCCCATTTAGTGGGTAAAAAGGGTTCGAGGATTCCAGGGTTCAAGGGGTCAAGTGAAATACTTAAACGCAAGCAAAATCTCCGGAGAAAAACACTGGAATCCTTGAACCCTATGACCCTCGGCCCCTTATGTCTTTAGCACTTCACTTGACCCCTGGAATCCTTGACCCCTTGACCCCTGATTTTTCACCCACTCTTTTGGAGATGATCCTCTTTTCTTTACCCGGTCTTGGCCCGGGCCTGTTTCATCCTCAGTACCAAATTGCCGGCAAGGTTCTTCTGGGAACCGAAATGGAGGTGGACATAACTCCCGAAGGTGTTTTTCACCATGAACCCTTCGGGGTATTTCTCCTCTCCGGCCCGTTTTTGCACGGATGTGGTGCACCGCACAGCGCCGCCCATCTCTCTGATCCGGGAGTAATGAAACTCGTGCCCCCGGATCACATCACCGGGGCTCCCCAGCAGGTTCTCCTCCTCCAGGATGACCGTGACATATCCCAGTGCCTGCCGACGGGTGAGCATCTCGGTTTCAAAGGGGAAGACACCGGCCATGGGATAGAGGTCCCCCCCCGCATCATAGATCCCCCGGGAAAGGAAGATCATGCCGCCGCACTCCGCATAGATGGGGAGCCCGGACTCCGCCGCCTCCCTGACCTCCATAAGCAGGGATTGGTTCTGACTCAGGTGTTCCGCATAGACCTCAGGATACCCTCCGCCCAGATAAAGCCCGTCCACATTCCCGGGAAGGCGCAAATCATGAAGCGGACTGAAAAAGATGAGTTCAGCCCCCATGTCCCGGAGAAGGTCAAGGTTGTCTTCATAGTAGAAACAGAAGGCCTCATCCATGGCCACGCCGATCCGGACTCCCTTACCCACATGGGGCGTGCCGGACGGGTCACTGTAAGGCTGAAGCGGTCCTGCTTCGGCAAGGTCGAGGAGCCCTGAAAGATCCATCCCCTGCCGGACGCCGAGAGCCAGTCTCCGGATCCAGGCCTCGTCGATCCGGCCCACTTGATCCGTGGAAAGCCCCAGATGACGCTCGGGCAGGGTCAGATCTGCATCCGGCAAGAGTCCTCCCAGGCACCTCGCCCCGCAGTGATCCTCCACGGCCTGGGTCAGCCACTTCATGTGCCTCTCGCTCCCCATCCGGTTGAAGATTACCCCGGCGACATTGAGTGCCGAATCGAACGTCTCGAACCCCCGGACCAGGGCGCCCGCGCTTCGGGCCATGGAGCGGGCGTCCACCGTGAGGATCACGGGCGCATGCAGCCACTTGGCGATCTCGGCCGTGGAGCCGGCTTCGGACCTTGCGTCATACCCGTCGAAGAGTCCCATGACCCCTTCAACCACGCAGATATCCGCACCCAGGGATGCCCTCTGGAACGAGGAGAGGACAGCCTCTCTTCCCATGAGCCATCCATCCAGGTTGCGTGAGGAGCGGCCGCAGATCTTTGTGTGAAAGAGCGGATCAATGAAATCCGGACCGGTCTTGAACGGCTGGACCGAAAGCCCATCCTCCATGAACGCAGCCATCAGCCCCAGAGAGACCGTGGTCTTCCCTGCACCGCTCGAGACACCGGCAATGACGAAACGTTTCAATGTCAGCTCCTATACCCCGTTTATCAGTTTCACGTGTGCAAACCCGTCGTCATAATAATCGATCATGTTCAGGCACCCGAAGGCCTGGTCCATCCTGAAGATGTATCGGATCTCAAGCTTCATGGCATGGGCGAGGATCAGACGGTTCACGCCGCCGTGCGCAACGATGAAGATATTCCCGCCACTGTGTTTCTCCAGCAGAGGGAGATAGGTCTTGAGCACCCGTTCGGAAAGGTCATAGGAACTCTCTCCGCCTCCGGGAGGCCGAACCGCGGTCACGTCTTTCTGCCAATAGCCGAAAAGATCCGGATAGTCCCTTCCGATCTCCTCGTAGGTCAGACCTTCCCAGTCCCCGAAGTTCCGCTCGCGGAGCCCCGGGAGCTTCTCGTAGGGGAGGTTCAGGCCTCCGGCGATGATCTCCGCTCCCTCCACCGTACGGAAAAGGTCACTGCAATAGACCGCGGAGATGCCGCAGCCCCGTACCCTGTCCAGCAGGGAGAGCATCTGCTCCCGCCCCACCTGTGTAATCGGCACATCGGTCTGCCCGTTGTAGACCCCGGATATGAAGTTTTCCACCTGTCCGTGCCTGGCGATATAAACCCTGGTCCGAACTTGATGCGCTCTTATTGGTTTCATAACACGGCCGCTCCCAGCAAGAGAAAAAGGGCCTCACTCAGTTCCCCTGTGAACCCATGGGTGTCGCCGGTCACCCCTCCGAGTCTGGCCTCGAAAAACCGGGTCGTGAGATAGGTCGTAAGCCCGATCAGGCCGAGGATCAGGAGCCCTTTGAGCCCGAGGGCCGGAATCACGGCCGCAGAGGTAAAGACAAACCCCACGAGATACTCCGGCCGCCCCGAAAAATCGGCAAAGGCCCTCCCGGTCCCCTCCCCCTCTCTGGCATATCTGGAAAAGGCGGACATCTGAAGCATGGACCATCGGCCCATGCAGGGCATGCAGAGCAGCAGGCCCGGCTTCCATCTCTCGGGGCACTGGTCCAAGGAGACCACCTTGAAGAAGATCAGGAGAATGAGCGCAATGACCCCGATGACCCCGACCCGGCTGTCCCGCATGATCTCCAGAATCTCTTCCCGGTTCCTGCCGCCGGCCAGTCCGTCAATCGAATCCGCAAACCCGTCCAGATGCAAACCTCCGGTCATGAGGATCAGCGATGAAATCACCGAGAGGTCCACAAGCAATGTTGGGAATACGTAACCAAGAAGAGCATGGAGCCCGACCAGGATCAGCCCCAGGACCAGCCCCACCGCCGGAAACATGGCCATGGACTTCCCCAGCCTCTCCGGAGAGAGGTCCGCCTCCGGACCCAGAGGGATGATCGTCAGGAACCGCCAGGCCGTGGCAAACCGCCGGGGCCATTCACGAATCATACCATCATCGATCATCATGATTTCTCCGACACACCCGCCTCCGCAAATGTCAAAACCTCATTCAAGACCTTGACCCCCGCTTCAACGATTAAGAAACCGAGGGCCGCTCCGGTCCCCTCTCCCAGACGGAGATTGAGATCGAGGAGAGGCTGAAGTCCCATCCGGTCGAGCATGACCTGGTGGCCGATCTCCACGGAACGGTGAGCGGCAATCATATAAGGAGCCGTCTGGGGCGCGAGGGTATAAGCGATCAGGGCCCCGGCCGTGGAGATCAGCCCGTCGATGACCACCGGGATCCTGCGGGCCGCCGCACCGAGGATCAGGCCTGTAATCCCGGCGATCTCAAAACCGCCGAGCTTGTGCAGGACGTCGAGAGGATCCGAAGGGTCCGGCTGGTTCACTGCAATCCCCTTTTCGATCACCCGGATCTTCCGCTGCAGCGCCTCGTCCCCGATGCCGGTCCCTCTCCCAGTGACCTGGGCCACGGGCCGGTCCGTGAGCACGGCCGCCATCGCGCTGCTGGGGGTGGTGTTCCCGATCCCCATGTCTCCGGTGCCGATGAGGTCTGTTTGATCGCCGTATTTCTCTGCAAGGGAGATCCCGATGTTGATTGCCGAGACGGCCTGCTCCCTGGTCATGGCCGGACCCTGTGTGAAATTCCGGGTCCCCCGCGCCACCTTTTGATGTTCAATCCCCGAAAGCTCCAGAAGATCGCCGTCCACTCCCATATCCACCACCACGACCCCGGCGCCCGCATGCCGGGCCAGCACATTGATGCCGGCGCCGCCCCTCACGAAATTTCGCACCATCTCCCGGGTCACTGCTTTAGGAAAGGCCGAAACCCCCTCCTCCACCACACCGTGATCACCTGCAAAGGTAAAGATCCTCTTGTGACGGATCTCGGGCCGCTCTTTGCCCTGAATCAGGGCCACCTGCTTTCCCAGGGACTGGATCCTCCCCAAAGCGCGGAGGGGCATGACCTGATCATCCAACCTTGCCTGTACGCGTCGGTCCAGGTCCGGGTCCATGGGCCTGATCCTGCGGATCACCTCGTTGATCTTCTGCATCCCATTGTCACTCATCATGCATCTCCAATTTTTTTAGACAAAGCGGGATTCCCGCCGTGACCAGAAAAACCTCGTCAGCCGCTTCTGCCAGACGCTGGTTGGCCATGCCCGCCAGGTCCCTGAACCGTCTCCCCAGGGGCTCCGCGGGAACCAGACCCATGCCCACCTCATTGGCCACGGCGATCACCGGAAAGGGAGACTTATGAACGGCCGAGGCGAGGGAGTCGATCTCGCACAGGAGCTCCTCATCTTCATACTTCCTTTCAATCATCAGGTTGGAAAGAAGCACGGTCAAACAGTCGATCACGACCACATGGGCGCCGGACTGAAAAGAACCGAGCAGGGAGACGACATCGAGCGGCTCTTCGAATGTCTCCCACAAGGGTCCGCGTTCCAGTTTGTGCCTCAGGATACGCCCCTCCATTTCGGGGTCGGTGGACCGGGCCGTGGCCACAAGGATTCGGTCCTTTCCGACTTTCTCTCCTATCTTCAGGGCGAACCGGCTTTTCCCGCTCCTCGCACCACCGATGATCAAGGTGAATCTTCCCATATCCAGAAAAAGGCTCCTCTTCCATTTTGTGGAAGGATTCGAGGGTTCAAGGGTTCAAGGGTTCGAGTGGTTCACTTGACCCCTTGGCCCCTAGGCCCCTTGGACCCTTATGTCTTAATCTCCTGCTTCGGAGATGCCTCTCAAAAAACAAAAACCCCGGATTTCCAAAGGGAAAACGGGGTCTGAACGATCACGCATTCACCACCCTTAAGCCTCGAAGTCCGGTGAACATTTTTCCATATCAGGCAGGTCTTCTGACTTACGGGCGCCTCCAACGTCCGGTTGGAGGAAGTTCATCGCACCTTCCCGTCCGCCTGAGGCAGACAGTGGTTTTGAGTGGCCCTATTCGTAAATACGGCGGCATTCGAGTGCCGTAGCGCCGTCTCGTCGGCGTTCCGCTCTTTGCGGCGTACCACATGGGGTACGCCGCAGTCGCGCGCCTTGATGAGACCGCCCTACGACCCTCTCGGTGCTTCACCATATTTACGAACAGGACCACTTTGCGATGACACAACCCGATCACAGCGGCGGGTCCGTGAGGGATTCTCACCCTCTTCCCTTTTAGGCTTTTCAGCACCTGAAAAGGTTCTTTGCCGACAACCTACCACTGGGGTTGATATGAGTCAATCTTTTTTTTCAAGAGACCCTTGACAAAGGATAAAGGACCGTGTATATTCATGATTAACAGAATGATTTTAGTATAGTTTATGTTAACCGATTGATTTATTAGGATTTTAAAAGAGGAGGTTTACATCATGTGCATGGCCATTGAAAAAGAATGCGCTTGCGGTAAAGAAGCGGCGCGTCTTCATCACTTGAATTCGATTCTTCCTTACGAGACCGTCAAGACCATCTACTGCCCTTCCTGCAGCGAGGATGTTGGCTTTAATGCCGGGACCATGATCCGTGATAACGGCTGGATCATCGAGTATGACATGGAGGTCGTCTCCCTCTATGCAGCGAAGATGGGGCTGAGCAAAGAAGCCGTCACTCCGGATCTGATCTTCGATGAGGGGTATTCCACATGGCAGGGATTTACGCCCACGGACCTTCACCAGGCCAACAAGGAGAAGGAGGCATTGGCCCAGGTGGCCAAAACCGATAAGGCAAAGTATCTGCAGATGATACGGGAATGGAGCATCAGCCGGGCCAGAAAACTTCAAGAAGAAGGCTGGCGAAAGGCCCGTGAAACCGTAGACGCTTAGAGGAGGGATAGAACAATGATCAAGGTTTATATCTGTGAAGATTGCATGATGGAAGTTCCCGCTGCCAAGGAGCCGCCGGAGCTTTGTCCATGCGGGGCCGGCCCTGATTCATGGGTCTTAACCGAAAAGCCCGAACCAGGCTGCGGAGGAGGGCCGAAATAATGTTCAAGATCGCCGTGCCGTCCAATGATGGAGAAAGGATCAGCGGTCATCTGATCGGAAGCCTCATTTTCCTGATCTACGAGATCAGAAACGGCAGGATCCATGCCCGGTCAAAAAGGACTCAGATCCACGGGATCATGGCCGCGGTTGAGGACTGCAAAACGGTGATCGTCAAAGATTGTCCGGAACCGATTTCAGAACTCCTATCTGTTAAAGGGATAAAAACGATCCGGGAAGATCGCGACGATGCTGAACGGGCCGTACTGGGTCTGCTGAATGGAGGAAGAACAAGTAGATCACTCAATCTGAACCAGGTCGAGGGGCGGTCCTGGTTTGAGCATGCAGAGCAAGTGACAACCCTGCAGTCTGCCGCAGGGTTAGGGAGTGAATGAAACAAAAAACTCTTTAGAAACTCAAAAATTCCCTGCAGATGGCTGCAGGGGGCAAAAGCGACCAAATGGCTTACATTGGGAAACGGTTTCTCCTCTGATCCGGATTCCCGGTGAAAGCCGAAGGGGCCTTTCACCTCCCCCTCCTCTGGGTGTCAGGCCCCTTTTTTTAAACCTTTTTGCCGCCAAGACATCAAGGCACAAAGTGGATCTTCTCAGGAAATCTCTTCCAAAACAATCCGGTGATGCAGCATATCCGCTTCATGAAACCTTGCCTTCACCGTCTTTTCCTCCCCGAAGATATCCCGCAGGACCAGTTTGTCTTCCTGCCGACGGATGGTGTCGATGTTTTCCATGAGAAGCTTTTCCTGACCCTCTCGGATCAGATATAAATTAGTGTCACACATCCCGGCCTCCTTTCAAAAGCTCGACGGCCTTCTCGAAATGACGGCTCATCCCATGGGACAATTCAAGGGATTTCCGTATCTCCACGGCCACATCCTGCCGTCCTGACTCCCCGGCCCTCTGGATCCAGTCCAGATAGGTTGATTCATGCGACCGGTTGTGCTCAATCCAGTGCAAAAGGAGATGAGCGAGTTTTGATATGTCGTCCATTTTTTTCTGCTCCTTATCATCAGCTTTTTTAAAAAACAAACTGCTTCACTGTTTTCCCTTGGTCTACCTGCAAGACGTAAATATCTTCGCGCCTCTTCTCACAGGATCATACCGGCTTTTTTCATGAAACCGCCTGCCCGATAATCCCGCCAACATCAGACGGGTCTCTTGATACTTCCCATTTCCACTTGCCGAAACCGCCATGTTCATTAACCGCTCTGACCCATTCATCCAGGAACGCACGCTTGGTTTTATCCTTCTGAGTATCCTGGCCTTTTGTTTCAATAATGAGAAAGTCTCCCGTTTTCAGCCTCATGATAAAATCAGGCCGGTATTTGCTTACGACGCCTTGATACAAATACCATATTTCAAACCCAAGGTGATCGTTCTTGACCCATGCCTTAACGTTGGAATTGCGGTCGAGTTCAAAGGCCTCTGTAGCTTCCCAGGTACTATCAAAGACACAGAAATTGACATGGGATCTTTTTGTGCGCTCGCACGGTTTTCCCGTATACCACGTCTGCATGTCCCCTGTCGAACGGATCGGCCGGTCACAGTCAAAAACAGGAACGATCGATTCCGTGTTTTCGAAACGAATGGCTTCCCAGACATGCTGCACAATTTTATTCATGTTCAATGTCATGAGTATTCGCTGTTTGACATCATCCTGATGAAAAAGGGGTGGGGAGATTCGAATCTTTTCGGATCGTAGAAATTCCTCAACCAGCCCGATCAATTGAGCCAGCAAGTGTTCTTTGCTTCCCTTCCAATCCGGCTTCATTTGATCGTAAATGTCTCTTGCTGTTTCAAATATGATTTTCTGCGTTCTGAATTTCCGGCCCAAGCCCTCAAGTCCGATTTCGGAAATGATTGCAGCAACGGACTTCCCTTCCAAGGTCGGAGCCATCTCCGCCAGCGTTGCCGTTTCATTCGCGTCCAATTCAAGGAGATTTACTTTATCCATTTCAAGCCTCAGCTCGGGTCTATACACATGATCAATACGAATAATGTTAGGCCAGCTTAATTCAAATCCCTGTTTTTCAATAACAGGTTCTATCCTGGTCTTGGGCGGAGGCGGCGGAGGTGGAGGGCCGTCCTGTATTTCATGAGGCAGGAAGGTGAACGGCACACCGAAGATATTCACATACTCGGGATCGAACAGACCGCTATCCTTATTGACTTCATAAGATGTTCTCCTGAGCCCCCTGCCGACTACCTGCTCACAAAGCAACTGGCTGGAAAATGCCCGCAACCCCATAATATGAGTCACGGTCTTAGCGTCCCATCCCTCGGAAAGCATACCCACGGAGATCACCTTTTGAATCCCCTCACCCGGTTTTCCCTCTTGGCCGACGGTGTCAACCATCCGCCTGAGTCGTTCGGCCTGCTCTTTCTTTGAAATCTTAAAACTGGGTTCACTGTCATCGTCGACAGAAACCTCTTCTTCCTGAGATTCCGCCATCTCAAGAACTTTTGAATCAATATGCAGGATTCGCTCCGGTTCACAAAGCTCATCAATGCGGATCTTCTTATGATCGAATGCGTATTTGACTCGCGCGGCCGTCTCCGTACGATTTGCAACGGAGATCATGACCGGAGGAGTTGTGAACCCCATCTCCTTCCAGGCCTTTGCCGTCTCCAGCCAGTCCTTTCCCAGAAGGTAATAACCATTAACGACCAGGTCCGGCAGCGGCTCATATTCTTCCGCCTTCCTGTTCAGGTCGTCCCTCACGTGCTCATAGATATGGTAGAGCTTGGATTTATATGTTTTAGCATCCGGAATCCCGTCATCTCTAATCACAACCCTCGGTGTCTTGACCAATCCCGATTCAATGGCATCGTTCAGACCGAAATCGCTCACCGTCCAGCCGAAAAGCGCCTCTTCTGAGCTTTTCTTGCCTGATGGAGCAAAAGGAGTCGCCGAAAAATCGTAACAGGTCAGAATGCCTCGGGCGGCATGGATACGGTCAAGACCGCCTACCCATTTGGTGGCCTCTTCAATCTCCTCCTTCTTCACACCCTTCACTTTAGACTCTGCGGCTGCCCGCCAGGCGTGGTGCGCCTCATCGTTGATGACAACAACGCCGTGGGCAGTTGCCATCTCTCCCAAGACCTCACGCACATAGGCTTCATTGCTTTTTGCGCCCCGCTTGTCCACACCTTTCTTCTTGGCGATCCTCTCTTCGGTTTCCCAGTTCAGGGCATGCCAGTTACGAATGAGTACCTTGCCCTGGCGCAGTTTTTCCAGCAGGCTATGAGGAACGACGCTGAATTCTTCATAATAATTGCCGAGGGATGACGGCACGATCACCTGAAGGCGGCTCTTTACGGTAAGCCCCGGAGCCACCACAAAGATATGCTTGGAGAATCGTCTGTCCTGCGGATAGGTTACCTTATTCAATATCTGCCAGGCGACCAGCAGGCACATCACAATGGTCTTGCCTGAACCTGTCGCCATCTTTGCACAGAGGCGCTGAAAGGGACCTCCGTCGGAAGGGATCTCTATTCCCACCCTTTCCGCTGAAGGGGCCTCGGTCAGCCAGATCAGTGTTTCAATGGCTTCCAACTGACAGAAAAAGAAACGCCGAAATTCTCTTTCTTCCGTGTTGTGCCAATACTCAAGCAGGCGCTTGGTAATCCCCGTGACGCCAGGGTATCCGGCTTCACGCCATGCCTTCACACGGTCTCGGATCTGGTTCACCAGAGGCAATTCTACGAAAATTCCGGGATCGTCAAATGCCTTGGACCCCTCGGATGCGATCACATACCCCGCTGGCCGCCTTCCGCTCTTAAGAGAGAACGAACGGGTTTCTCTATCATAGCTCCAGTATGTGGAGGGTTCTTCGTAGGGGGAGTTGATTATGAGGCGGTCTATAGTCGATTTCACTTTTCTTCCCAAAGGTATCCTCTATCGCGTTGCATAAATGGCCTCTGCTGAGTTTAAAATTGCATCGCGGCGAATGTAATTCCGGCTGGACTCGATGCCCCTGCGGCTGATCATGTCCACGTCACGTCCGAAAATCTCTTTGAGCTCGTTTTGCATATGAACGAGATCAAACAAGGTATGTTTTGCATCCTCCCTGAACTTGACGACAACATCAATGTCGCTGTCGGGACCAAAGTCATCCCGAAGCACCGAGCCGAAGAGGGAGAGTTCCGTGATCTTCCACCGGCGGCAAAACTCTGCTATTTTTTCATAGGGTATTTCTATAGGTATTTTATTCTTCATCATTGCGTCTCCATGATCTTCAAACTCTCAATCCCGCGATCGTCCACAATCTTTACGGCCACGCGCTGGTTGTGGCCCGGTTCAAAAGGCAGCGAGACCGTGCCGCGGTAGGCTTCGATAAGATCCTCGTCAATCTCGGCCTTCAAATTCTTTGCCAGTCGTGACCATCCGTTCTCGGGGCCGGCCATGGGGAAGAAGACCTGCCTGGCGAAAAAGCTTCTTCCGTCATAATCGGTATCCAGCATCCACATGGCGATCTTGTCGGTACCGCCTGATTCGATGGTCCCAGTCTTGGTATTGTAATAGTCGAAACCGAGAACTTCAACCCTATATTTGCCTTTGTCATCCCCTTTCTTGATCTTTTGCAATCTCACGTCCGGCTGTCCGATGAGCCAGAAACTTTCATTGCTGGAACGTTTCTTCTTGAGGTCTTCTGTGAGAAGGTCGGCGTTCATCTGCGCCTTCAGCAGGGTAACGCCGGGCCATTTGGTTTCATCGATGTCCTTGGCAGCCTCGGGATCAAATTGGAAAGAAGCAAAGACAATCATCTTCGGCTTGGGCACGAGGCTCTGCGCCTCTTCAATGGCCATGGCCACCTGGCGCTGCTCCAGGGGTGCGTGCTCCGGGCCGAAGGAGATGACCACACGCTGGGGCGGGCCATACTCCGGCGGCGTCTCCTTCACGGAATCCGCTCCGCGATCATTCGGCCTGGTCTCCGCCTCGGCATGAAGCCACCGTGTGCCGGCAAGAGGTTCGACTCTGGAGAAGAGGATAAATTGTCCGGCCTTGGCCCGTATGCCGCACTTCAGCAGTTCATCACGCCATTCAGCCTGGCGAAGAGTCTCGCCGGACCGGGCGATAGACTCGTCAGCAAATCCTCCCTCGCCCTCTGGGAGAGGGGCGGGGTGAGGGTCGGCAAGAGGTTTCACCATCGGCGCAGGCACCGCCTCCACCGTAAAGGGTCCGCTGACATGATGTTTCTTTTTGTCCACCAGCGGCTGATCATAAAGGGTTTCCTGCGCAGGCAGTTCATTGTTGGCAATGGACTTCAGAGTGATATGGGGAACCGTCTTATATTTGAAGCCGCTTCCCACCCCTTCCTCAGGATGGGCAAGTTCATAATAGTCAAAAAGAGCGGTCATCAACCTCTGCTTGGCCAAAGTTACGGCCACCCGTGAAGTGTCGCAGGTAATCCAGCGGCGACCCCACTGTTCGGCGACGTATGCAGTTGTACCCGATCCGCAGGTCGGGTCCAGGACGAGATCGCCGGGGTCGGTGGTCATGAGAAGGCAACGCTGAATTGCGCTGGTTGCCGTTTGAACAACATATAACTTTCCTTCAATCCTGTTTTGAACACCTCCTATATCTGTCCATAGATTATTTATTGGATATACAGGAAAGTCATCCAAGAAGCGCAAGAATCGTGGTGAATTACCTTCGATTACAACCCTTTTCGCCTTAAGCAGCCTGTTTAAACCCTCTACCGTAGTCTTCCAGTGCATACCTTGGGGGGGATGGAAGGGCTTTCCTTCGATCTCAAATCTCGTTTCACTTTCAGTTGGTCCCTGGCTAGTCAGCGAGTCTACACTGACTAATTTACCTTTTGGCCACCAGCCATCGGGTATGCTCTTATGGCTTTCAACTGGTTTATACTTTGTTGCTCCTTCTTCACCGGGGATTTTTTCGTTGTAAAGCTGTCGGTACTTAATTTTTGCTCTATCCTTTGCGTACCAAACCAAATAATCACCTGCCCGACTTAAAGTTAGAGAGGCAAAACCACTTGTGGTCGAGAAAGATATGAGCGAGACAAAATTTCCTACCCCAAACACCTCATCCATCATGTTCCTGACAAGATGCACATTCTCATCCGAGATCTGCACAAAGACGCTCCCGCTCTCAGTCAGGAGTTCCCTTGCCAAAAGAAGCCGATCCCGAAGGTAGGTCAAATAGGAATGGATCCCAAGCTCCCAGGTATCGCGGAATGCCTTGATCATCTCAGGCTCGGCGGTCAGGTCCTCGTCCTTGCCGTCTTTCACGTCCCGCTTGTTCACAAAGGGCTGGAAGTTGGAGCCGTACTTGATGCCATAGGGCGGGTCAAAATAAATCATCTGCACCTTGCCGGCGAGCCCTTCCTTTTCCAGAAGGGAGTTCATCACGAGAAGGGAATCACCGGCAATGAGACGGTTGGACCAGCCGTGCTTGTGTTTGTAGAATTCTATGGCTTCCCGGAGCGGCGGATTCTCTTCCTTGGCCTGGAAAAGAGACATCTGCGGGTCGTTGCCGTTTCGTTTACGCACCGCTTCAATGATAGTGCGGGGATCAATCCGTTCGTGGACATGGAGTGAAACAGTGGGGACTTCAAAAGAAGCGTGTTCCACCTTGCCTGCCCATTGCAGTTGAGGATCAAGATGGGGGTCGTATTCGTAAGTCTTTTTCTTCGTATCCCTGTCCGTCTCCGGAGTTACAAGACCCACGGGAGGGTTGTTTACCCGCTTCTTTCCCTTGTGCTCATACTGCTCGATCGGCTTTTTGTTTGATCCCTTTTTCGTCGCCATTCAGGTCCCCTTTGTTACCCTGCACTTTTCGTAAAATCAGATTTCTCCTTGTGCGGCTCTGGTTTTATACGGCATCAACGCTATGCCAACATCCTTAAGACTTCTTAAGATGCCGCTGATGTCCCATAAATGTTTTTCCGATCCTCCCTCCCGGTAACATCCATCTTCTTGATGATCACATCTTAAAGAGCGGCAAAGTCCTGGAATGCTCGGTTGCAGCATGCAATCAGGAAAAGAGGGCGGGGTCGCCCTATAATTGCTCCAATTCGCGTATCCTTTGAAATGCAACACCTTTCAGATAACCGCATTGCTCAATACAGTCTATCTTTTCCAATCGGTTTTCCGCACAACAAATCGGACAAAGCACATTTTCAAGGGGAGCACAATATCTTTTTCCCTTCTTTGCTTTGCAGAACCAACATGTTGCCATTCGACATTTCTCCTTCCGTACTTTCTTAGAGATGACGTCGGCTCCCTGATCCAGCATCAAGAGATCCCTGCTTCATCAAGTGCTTTACTCAGAATATGGGACAAGCCGAGATTCTCCGC
>Ga0210054_1000280_pt1 | contig 50488 bp, 37 predicted proteins | sample CryGeymeta201516_FD_185470 | JGI IMG/M metagenome (GOLD analysis project Ga0210054, IMG submission 185470) | Groundwater microbial communities from Crystal Geyser aquifers in Utah, USA - Crystal Geyser metaG 2015-16 (SPAdes) (version 2) | ecosystem: Environmental > Aquatic > Deep subsurface >... | reverse complement strand
CGCCGTCAACGTCGTCTTCCCGTGATCCACGTGACCGATGGTCCCAATGTTCACATGAGGCTTCGTCCGTTCAAATTTAGCCTTCGCCATGGATCTCCCTCCTTTTCTGAGAAACGAATTTCAAATTCACTGTATCTGGAGCCCACGACCGGGATCGAACCGGTGAACCTCATCCTTACCAAGGATGCGCTCTACCGACTGAGCTACGTGGGCGCTCCGCAAAGAATCTCAAATTTGAAATTTGAGATTTGAAATTATCCATGGAGCGGGAGACGGGATTCGAACCCGCGACCCTCAGCTTGGAAGGCTGACGCTCTACCCCTGAGCTACTCCCGCACCCTCGAAAATCTCAAATTTGAAATTTGAGATTTGAAATGAAACTCAAGGCAGGAAAACCAGACCCTCGACAGCCTGAGTGAGCCCTCCCTTTTCCCATTTCAAATTTGAAATTTGAAATTCCGGTTTCGCTCCGCGAAACCGGTGGTGGGGAGGGGAGGATTCGAACCTCCGTAGGCTTCGCCGACAGATTTACAGTCTGTTCCCTTTGGCCGCTCGGGAACCTCCCCAAAAAAACAAGCCCCTCATCCATGATGGAAGCCGTCAGCCTGCTCTCCCAATCCCGATTCCAAGATGCTCTCTACTTCTTCAATGCATGGAGCCGATGGCCGGAATCGAACCGACAACCTACTGATTACAAATCAGTTGCTCTACCGATTGAGCTACATCGGCGAAGAGATTTTCCTCAACCGATGGAAATGAAATAGAAATCAGAACTGTCTGATGATATGGACAGATCCGAAGTGCATCAAAAGTAAAATGTTAAAATAGATTATTTTATTTATAATTTCAAGTAAAAAATTACTTTTCATCATTTATTTTTGTTTCCCGCGCCTTTTGCGCACGACCTCATACAGGAGCAGGGACGCCGCAACCGAAAGATTCAAGGATTCCGCCCCCCCTTTCATGGGGATCGAAACCATCCGGTCACAGGTCTCTTCAACCAGCCTGCGAAGGCCCCTCTCGCCGCCTATAACCAAGGCAATGGGGCCGGAAAAATCCATATCCATATAGCATTCCCTGGACTGGGCGCAGGCCCCGATCATCCATATCCCTTTGTTTTTCAAGGACTCCATGGCCCTCACCAGGTTTGTGACCCTGGCCACGGGAACTTTCTCAAGGGCCCCGGCAGACCGTTTGAAGGCCACCGCTCCGAGAGGAGCCGTCCCCCGGTTCTGCACAATAACCCCATGGACTCCGGCGGCCGCCGCGGACCGGATCACGGCCCCCAGATTACCGGGGTCCTCCACATGATCCAGAATCAGAAAAAACGGGTCTTCTCCTTCCCTTAAAGGGATATTTAACAGATCATTTAGCGAATATGTGTCTTTTTTGCTGCATAGGGCAACTACTCCCTGGTGGTGTCCCGCCTGGACCCGTTCATCCATGCGGCTCTTCTCCTCGAAACAGAGTTCAATTTGGTTTTTCTTTGCTGCATGAATGATCTTCTGCAGCCTTGGATTCTTTGCCCCGCGCTGGATCCAGATCCGCTCGACAGACCGGCCCCGCGAGCAGAGGACCTCTTCCACAGGATGAATGCCATAAATATAGTCCGACATCTAACGATTCCACTCCCAGTCCATGGACCCGTCAGGGAGATCTTTCAAAATGACGCCTTGATCGGCAAGCTCTTTACGAATCCGGTCGGCCTCGGCCCAGTCCTTGCGCTTTCTTGCCTCAGATCTCAGGGCGATTTTCTTCCGGATCTCTTCGAGATCCTGGGCCGGCCGGTCCTCCGTCCCCTTCAGGACCTGTTCCGGCCTCTCCTGAAAGAGGCCCAGGACGGATCCGATGACTTTGATATGATCCTGAAAACTTTTCAGGATCGATACAACCGCTTGATCCCTGTCCAGGCCGATGTCATTCAGGAATCCATTCAGTGTCCGAACCGCCTCAAAAATGCTCCCTATGGCCCGGGCCGTATTAAAATCATCATCCATGGCCTCTTCAAAACGGGGAATCATCTTGTGAACCTGAGCGGCAACTGACGGATACCCTTCGGCCTGATCCGATGCGATAGGCTTCGCCTCTCTTCCCATGCGCCTCTCCACCTCATAGAGGAGATGATAGACCCTGCGCCGGGCCCGTTCCGCATCCTCGAGGTTCTGGTCCGAGAAATCAATGGGGCTCCGGTAATGTGTGGAAAGAAGAAAAAACCGAACGGCTTCGGGTGTAAACCGTGCAAGCACCTCTTTAATCGTAAAGAAATTCCCCAAGGACTTGGACATCTTCTCCTGATTGATGTTGACAAACCCGTTGTGGAGCCAGTAATGGACAAAAGGCCTCCCCGTGGCCGCCTCGCTCTGGGCGATTTCATTCTCGTGATGCGGGAAGATCAGGTCTTTGCCGCCGCCGTGGATGTCGATGGTCTCCCCCAGCAGGGCAAGATTCATGGCCGAGCACTCAATATGCCACCCCGGACGCCCCGGTCCCCACGGGCTCTCCCATGTGGGCTCCCCAGGCTTGGATGCCTTCCAGAGCACGAAATCCAGAGGGTTTTTCTTCTTCTCATCCACTTCCACCCGGGCGCCCGCCAGGAGGTCTTCGAGCTTCCTCCCGGAGAGTTTCCCGTATCCCTCGAAGCGGTCCACGGAAAAAAGGACATCCCCGCCGGACTCATAGGCATAGCCTTTTTCCATCAGACGCCGGGTCAGGTCCACGATCTCCTTGATGTGATCCGTGGCTTTGGGTTCAAGATCCGCCCGCTCCACGCCCAGGGCTTCCATATCCTTCTGATATTCCAGGATATAACGCTCGGCGATCTCCTCCCAAGATACCCCCTGTTCCCTGGCCCGGTTGATGATCTTGTCGTCCACGTCCGTAAAATTCCGGACATACGTCACCTTCCACCCTTTGAAGGTCAGGTAGCGGCGGATCATATCGAAGACCACCGCCCCTCGGGCATGTCCGATATGGCTGTGATCGTAAACCGTCACCCCGCAGGCATACATCCCCACTTTCCCCGGACGGATCGGGACAAATTCCTCCTTGGTGTCGCCCAAGGTGTTAAAGACACGAAGCATCTTTTCTTTTCCCCTCCCTCTCTTTCAAAAACCCCTGAGGATTCTCAGAATTTGCGCGCTAAGCGGTCCTGTTCGTAAATAGGGTGACGTACCGACTTGTACTCGGTTTACCGGTAGAGGGTCGTAGGGCGGGCGCATCCCCGCGCGCGACTGAGGCGTACCCCTCTGGTACACCGCAAGGAGCGGAACGCCGATGAGCCCGCCCTACGGCACTCGAATGCCATCGTATTTACGAATAGGGCCATTAAGCTATATGAGCTTTTGCTATGCCGCCCATCTTGGGGAATTTTTACGAGTCCATCATCCTTTATCTTCATTCACTTCCCCGAGGACATTGATCCGGTGGGCCATGGCGCCGGCGCCGAAGCCGTTGTCGATGTTCACGGTGGCCAGGCCCGAGGCGCAGGAGTTGAGCATCGACAGCAAGGCTGCAATGCCGCCGAAGCTCGCGCCATACCCCACGCTCGTGGGAACGGCGATCACGGGCTTGTCCACCAGCCCCCCCACCACGCTGGCCAGCGCCCCTTCCATCCCGGCCACGACCACGAGGACCCTGGCCTCCAGGATCTTCTCCTTCTGGTCAAAGAGCCGGTGGATCCCGGAGACGCCCACGTCGTAGAGGGTCTCGACCCGGCTCCCCAGAACCTCAGCGGTCACCGCCGCCTCCTCGGCCACGGGGATATCCGAGGTCCCGGCCGAGAGGATCAGGATCTTTCCCCGGGTCGGCGTTTTCTTCTTCAACTGGATGACGACGGCACGCGACCGCTCATGATAGACCGCACGGGAATCCATCCGTTTGATCTTCCTGTAGAGATCGGGGGCTGCCCGGGTGGCCAGGATATCATACTCCTTGGAAAGCATCCTCTCCACGATGGCCTGAACCTGCCCGGCGGTCTTTCCCTCGCAGAAGATCACCTCCGGGGCCCCCTGCCGGAGGCTGCGGTGGTGGTCGATGTGCGCAAACCCCAGACCCTCATAAGGGAGATCCCTGAGCCTCCGCATCCCCTGGGCTATGGTCGTCCTTCCCTTCTGGATTTCCTGGAGGAGCTTTTTCAACTTTTCCTGATCCATGCTTTCTCCTTATTGAACCGGACAGCCGATCCGTCAGTTTTCCCCTGCAACCTCTTTAGCAATGCTTTCCGCATGGGTATTGATCTGTTTGAGGCTGCTGATGACATCCAGGTGAATCGAGCTGGTATCAATGGTCTCCTGAAGTCCGTTATGGAGTCTCTGGATATGGGCTTTTCTGAGATCCGACTCCAGTTTGTCGATTCTGGGAAACTGATGAAGCACCTCCTTGGCTTGCTCCGCGTTCCAGTGAACAAAGGCGCTCACCACCTTCTGAAGATTTGCGTAGATCTGTCCATGCATCAGAATGATATCCTGTTCCCCCCCGCTGGAAAAATGCAGGCCGAAATCAATTTTCTTTCTGGCGAGTTCCATCAGACTCTTGTCGATCAGGTCCCCGACATGCTCTAAGTTATCCACAATATTCAGGAGAGAGATCTCCCGTCTGGACTGGTCTTCGGTCAGGGACCCCTGTGCAACGGAAATCAAATACCGCGTGATGGCATCATCCAGATAGTCAATTTCATTATCCATCTTCTTGATCTCTTCCCGGAGAAAGTCGTCGCCGTTCTGAAAGACAAGGATCGTCTGCCTGAACATCTCCAGGACACGATTTCCCATCCTCTCCGCCTCCTTGCCGGCCTGCCCCAGGGCGATCTCAGGCGTATCCAGGACCTGCTCGTCCAGATAACGGACCTCAAAGGTCCGTTCCAGTTCAGGAACGATGGGGATCATAAAGGTGATTATTTTTCGGAAGGGGACGGTAAAGGGGAGAAAGATCATGGTGTTCAGCACCTTGAAGAGCATATGCCCGTTGGCGATCTGCCTGGAAATGCCCGCGGCAAAAGGATCGGACATCCAAAGGATCGCCTCACGGAAAAGATCCATGAAGGGATAGACCAGGAGGGCGCCGATCAGATTAAAAAGGAGATGGGCCACGGCCACACGCTTCCCCTCACGGGATGATCCGAGACTGGAGAGGATCGCCGTGCTGCACGTGCCGATGTCCGCCCCGAGAAGAATGGGAATGGCCGCGGGGAGGTCCATCATCCCCTGGCTGGCCAGGACCATGGAGATCCCGATGGCGGCGGCGCTGCTATGAATGATGCCGGTGAAAACGGCGGATATGGCGATGGCGACGATCGGATAGGCCTCCATGGAGACCAGGCTGTTCAGAAATAAGGGGTAGGAACGGAGCGGTTCGGTGGAATCCATCAGGACCTTGATCCCCAGGAAGATCAGACCGAAACCGAGGAGGGACTGCCCCAGATACTGTACGATCCGGTTCCGCTTGAAGACCAGGAGCATCACCCCGATCCCGACGAGCAGGAGGGAATAATTCGAGACATTAAAGGCAATCAACTGGACCGTGAAGGTGGTCCCGATGTTGGCGCCGTAGACGACCCCGATGGCCTGTGACAGGGTCATGAGCGAGGCGTTGACGAACCCGACCAGCATGACCGTGGTGGCGCTCGAAGACTGGATGGTCGCGGTCATGAGGGCGCCGATCACGGTCCCTTTGATCGGCGTATTGGTCAAGGTGCCCAGGATATTGCGGAGCCTTCGTCCTGCGACCTTCTGCAGTCCCCAGCCCACGGTCTTCATCCCGTAGATGAAAAGCCCTACCCCGCCGAAGAGACCGATGCAGATACGCAGGAACGCGCCTGGTGTCATGACTTCCAATCAACCCCCTGTCTGCCGCCGGGAGACTCCTGCTCCTCCTTCGGACCCCGGCTCATGAGCTCATGCACGGCATCCTTGGGACTCGCCCCTTGATAAAGGATCCGATAGACCTGGTGAGTGATCGGCATCTCCACGTTGTGCCTTTTTGAAAGGTCATGCACGGACCGGGTGGTCCGGACCCCTTCGGCTACGGTCTTTTCGTTTTCAAGAATCTCCTTCAGGGGCTCCCCCTGTCCGAGTCTGAGTCCGACACTCCGGTTCCTGCTCAGATCCCCGGTGCAGGTCAGGACCAGGTCTCCCATTCCGGCGAGGCCCATAAAGGTCATGGGAGAAGCCCCCATGGCCGTGCCCAGGCGGGACATCTCCATGAGCCCTCGGGTAATGAGCGCCGCACGGGCGTCGTAACCGAAGCCGATGCCGTCGCTGATGCCGGCGGCAATGGCCATGACATTCTTGACGGCCCCTCCCAGTTCCACACCCATCACATCCGGGGTGATATAGACGCGGAAATAGGAAGCGGCAAAAAAGGACTGCATTCCCAGGGCCACCTCTTTGTTCCGGCACGCGAGAGTGACCGCGGTAGGGAGTTCCCGGGCCACCTCCAGGGCAAAACTCGGTCCGGAGAGATAGGCGAAATTCCCTTCAGGGATATGGGTCAGGATTTCCGGGAGGATCTCGGAGACGGTCATGAGCGTATGGTTTTCAATCCCCTTGGCCGCGCTGAGCACCACCGAATGCTCCGGTATGAAGGGAAGAAAGCATTCGGCGACCCTGCGTATGACATGGGACGGGGTGACGAACAAGAAGATCCGGCAGTCCCTGGATACCTCCTCACAGGAAGAGGATGGGAGGATCCTCTCTGAAAGAGGGATATCCGGAAGATAGACCCGGTTTATTCGCGTCTCTCTGATCTCCTCGGCCAGGTCTTCTTCAAAGACCCAGAGGGAGACCGGATGCCCTTTCTTAGCCAGAAGATTCGCAAGTACGGTCCCCCATGCACCGGCCCCGATCACGGCAACACGCTCTTTCATGATCCCCGCCTATTGAATAAATGGAGTCTGTGGGGCTGCATTCTTTTTAATTCTCCTCCCATCTATTGGTTAAAAAGGGGTCGAGGATTCCAGGGTTACCCTTCAGGAAACGGATCATGGCCTCATGGCTCTCCACAGGTCTCTCCAGAGTCGGGCAGTGGCCCGCATCCTTGATCCAGACCTGACGCGCCCCTAAAATCTTCGAAGCGGTCAGGGAAAATTCCGAAGGCCGGACGATCCCATCCTCTTGAGTCCCCATGATCAGGACAGGGACGGAAACCTCCTGAAGGCGCGGAGTCAGATCGGTCCCGAGCACGGCCTCGGCATGGCTCTTCAGTACGGAATAAGGGGCCTTGCCCGCGTCTTCCGTAAACAGGGGATCCAGGACAAAATAGTATCTTTTTATTCTTCTGAGAGCCCGCAGGATCCAGGGAATACTGAGCGCGATCTTGACAAGCGCAATCCCCAGGGGAGTCGCGCCGATCCGGCCCCTGCCGTGCAGGGCCCGTCTCCCGGAGACAGGAGTATTGATCAGGATCAGTTTCCCGATCCGATCCGGAGACCGAAGAGCGGCGATCAAGGCAATCATTCCGCCCATGGAATGCCCGATCAGGTCGAACTCTCGGACTCCGAGCGCATCGCTGATGCCGAGAATCATCTCGGCATGGCCTTCCAGGGAATACGCGATGACGGGCTTGTCCGAATCACCGAACCCGAGCAGATCCGGGGCGATCGCCCGCCCGTACCCGGAGAGCGACAGGAAGGTCTCCCGCCAGAAACCGGATGCGCCTGCCAGTCCATGGATCAGAACAACGGCCCTGCCGCTCCCTTGCTCACGGTAATGAATGCGATGTCCCTGAATCGTGATCTCAGGCACAGAACGACCCAGCCCAGGCTATCCCCCGATTCCGGACATGGTACGATCGAGATGAGGGATCTTTTTGAAATCAACTTTATGACCGGCAGGCTTGTTTTTCAGGGCCTCTTTAAACAAAAGGCTGAGGCCCTCATCGATCTCTTTTTCATTGCGCCCGCTCCGGAGAACCGGCTTGAGATGGATTTCCCGGTCGGAGAAGAGACAGCTTCTGATCCTTCCGTCAGCGGTCAGCCGCAAGCGGTTGCAGGTATCGCAAAAATGGCTGCTGATGGGGCTGATGAAGCCCACGGAACCGCACGCCCCGGCAATCCGGTATCTCTTGGCCGGGCCGTCATTGATATGAGACGGAAGCGGCGAGATCTCGGCGCATTCCGCCACCCGGGCGATGATCTCAGCGGTCGGCATATAATAATTCATCTGATAGGGACCGGCGCCGGCCGGCATAAATTCAATGAACCGGATATGATAAGGTTTCTCCACGGCCAGACGGACAAAGGCTGGAATCTCATGGTCGTTTATCCCCCTCAGGACCACCATATTCAGTTTAATCGGAGCCAAGCCCGCGGCCTCCGCGGCATGGATCCCGGACCATACATCCTCAATCGCGCCCCTGCGAGTGATCTTCCTGAACATCACGGGATCGAGGGTGTCAAGACTGACATTGACTCGGCGGACTCCGGCCTCAAAAAGCGGGCGAGCATAATCCCTGAGCAGAATCCCGTTGGTGGTGAGACTGATATCCGCCAGGCCCGGGATGCGGTACAAGAGCTTAACCAGATCCACCACGCCTCTTCGGATCAGGGGTTCTCCGCCGGTGATCCGTATCTTCGTAATCCCGTTTCGAACGGCGTATTCTGCGACCCTGACAATTTCTTCATAAGTCAGGATCTCTCCATGCGGGAGAACGCTCACCCCCTGCTCAGGCATGCAATAAAGGCAGCGAAGATTGCAGCGGTCGATCACCGAGATCCTGAGATAGTTAATCCGACGATGATACAGATCAAATAATGCCATGACACGTCCCAAATCTAAGCAGGGTTCGAGGATTCAAGGGGTCCAGGGTTCAAGTGTTTTCGCCCCAAGGTTTATCCCTTCCTTGCACTTGACCCCTTAAACCCTCGGCCCCTCGACCCCTTTTGTTCTTAGTTTTCCCGCACCTTGGTTTGATACTCTGGCTTCAACATGTACTTGTTGCTGACATATCCGAAAACGGGAACCGTAACGATTCTCTGGGTGGAATTGTTTTTGACCTGGAGATACCCCTGAAAGATCCCTGAACGGTTCTCAGGAGCGGCCACCACCTTGACCTTGATGGATTCTTTCGGCTTGATCGTCTTTTTCCGGCCCGGGTCATCCCCGCCTGCCGACACGCCGCTTCGTCCCACATATTCCTCGATGACCAGGTCCGCGGTCCCTGTGTTGGTGATGGTAATTTCATCAGTAGTGGACCCGCCCGGTTCCACCACGCCGATGTCCAGAGTCATGGGGTCCACCTGAACCTGCGGCTGGTCGCCAAGATCCACCTTGCCGGTGAGCCTGACCTCGGCATTGGGCTTTTCCGGGTCATTAGAGACAATCGTCACGGTCTTGGTCTGCGGGCCGCTCCGCCCGCCGGTGTTAAAGGTCACCTTGATGGTTCCCTGCTTTTTCGGAGGGATGGTCTTATCCGAGGTCACTGCGGCCGTGCACCCGCAAGAAGTTCTCAGATCGGTAATGACCAGATCGGCATCTCCCGTATTCTTGAACTTGAACTCGTGTATCACCTCTTTCCCCTGTTTGGCCGTGCCGAAATCAAACCCTTCCTCTTCCAGAAGGATCTTCGGGCCGGAAGCCCGAGCAGATTGAACACCGATCAAAAGGACGATTGAGCATAAAATGAAGAGGCGATAAAATCGTTTCATGACGGTTTCAGCTCCTTTCTTCAAATCTTCCAAATAATCCGATAAAGACAAATTGCACGTTTTTTAAGTATAGAAATCTCAGGTAGTCCTGTCAACTAAATATTCAAAACACTAAATATTCAAAACCAGTTGCGCAAATGCATCCGATCTGCTATCTTTCCCCCCGTCTCTCGTCAGCAAGGCTCCTGGAGGTTACGGTTTTGCCCTTTGATTACTACAAACGGCTTCCCCGCTCACAACAGCGCATCTATCTCAAAAGCGACCGGATCTCTGCCATTCTGATCCCGGACCATGAAACATTATACCCTCTGGTCCGCTACCTTGAAAAGGCCCTCGCTGCTGGAAACCGCCCCCTGACCCGGAAGGCGGCACAGCATCTGGTTACAGGCATCATCGGATCCTTGAAAACCCGCCCCCTCAAGGTCAGGGTTCTGGAGAGAAGACCTTCCAATGCAAGAGAGGAACTTCACGGCCTCTATCAACCCGGCCGGCAGGGAGAATCCGACCAGATCACCCTGTGGATGAAAACGGCCAGGAAAGAGCAGGTCGTCGCCTTCAAGACGTTTCTGAGGATTCTTCTTCATGAACTCTGCCATCATCTGGACTATGAGTTTCTGGGGCTTAAGGAGACCTTTCATACAGAAGGGTTTTTCAAGCGGGAATCGAGCCTCTTCCATCAGGTCATGCGCGAAGGAAAAAACCCTTCAAAAAAATAACGTTGTTCACTGGTTCACTGGGGAGACCCTAAAATGAACCCATCAACAACGTCCCCCCGAGTGTGAGACCTGAAAATATTCCCGTTGACTCCAAATGTCGAGAAGATGACCCTCGGAGAGGCAGCGGATTAAATATCAAATTAGCAAAGTCTGGCCCTCTGAGGCTCCACCCTCTGAGGCTCCAATTTTCCCCGGTTAGTGCCGTTACCCACTATGTCAAACTATGCAGAATATGGTGCCCGGGGCCGGAATTGAACCGGCACGGAGCTAAGCTCCAAGGGATTTTAAGTCCCTTGTGTCTACCAATTCCACCACCCGGGCATGAGGCCGGAATCTTCTGGCAGGGAAACGGGATACATTGGAGGCGGCGACCGGATTCGAACCGATGGATGAAGGTTTTGCAGACCTCTGCCTTACCACTTGGCTACGCCGCCATATAAATGAATTAAAGAGCAGGCAAATGCCTGCTCTTTAATTCATTTATAATTGGAGCGGGAAACGGGATTTGAACCCGCGACCCTCGCCTTGGCAAGGCGATGCTCTACCACTGAGCTATTCCCGCCTGTCGAACATGCGCCGTACACATCCTTAAAATTAAAAAATTATCAAGAAACAGGAATATTGTCAAACAAAAAATTATGGAAAACCCCTTTTTAATTGACATATTACCCTGTGGGGAGTTATATTGACCAGATTTTAAACATGGAGAGACTCGTTGAAAATCAGGGCCGTGACGGGAGTGAAGGATATCCTCCCTGAAGAGATATGGAAATGGCAATTCATTGAAGAGGTTTCTCGGGAAACCCTTGAGGAATATAGTTTTTCAGAGATAAGGGTCCCTCTTTTGGAATATACCGAACTTTTTTCGCGGAGCATCGGCCAGACATCGGATATCGTTGAAAAAGAGATGTACACCTTCGAAGACAGCAAGGGTGTAAATATTTCGCTTCGACCGGAAGGGACGGCCGGTGTGGTCCGGGCCTGCATCGAGCACCATCTCCTCTCCCCCTCGTCCATGGGGAAGTTCTACTATATGGGGGCCATGTTCAGGCACGAACGTCCTCAAAAGGGAAGATACCGGCAATTCTTCCAGATCGGGGCCGAGGCGTTGGGTTCAGGAGAGCCTGAGCTCGATGCGGAGATTCTCTCCATGCTCCACCTCCTGATGCACCGGCTCGGCATCAAGGACACGGTCCTTGAGATCAATTCCCTGGGTTGCAGGGCATGCAGACCGGAATACCGAAAAGCGCTCAGGGATTTTCTCAAAACGAAACTGGACCTCTTATGCAGCGACTGCCGCAGACGGTTTGATGCAAACCCGCTTCGAGCGCTCGACTGCAAAAACCCTGCATGCAAGGACGCTACCGTGAACGCACCGCAAGGGATGACCCATCTCTGCCCGTCGTGCATGGATCACTTTGAATCCGTCAAAGCGCTTCTCACGGAACTGGGGATCCCCTTTGAGATCAACGGCCGCCTGGTCCGCGGGCTTGATTACTATACCCGGACCACGTTTGAGATGACAACGGACAAGCTGGGCACACAGAATGCGGTGGCGGCCGGAGGCCGGTACGACGGCCTTGTGGAAGAACTCGGCGGCCCGTCCCTGCCCGGGATCGGGTTTGCCCTGGGCATGGAACGGATGGCGGCTCTGCTGCCCGAAAATATGGAGCGGCCTGCCAAGATCGACATTTTAATCGCCCCGCTCGGGGCTGAAGCAAGGCGACAGGCCCTGTTGCTGCTGTACAATCTGAGGGACCGCGGAATCCGAGCGGAAACCGAATTCCGAGAAAAAAGCCTCAAAAGCCAGATGCGCCAGGCGGACAAAATCGGAGTGGATTTTGTGGGAATCCTCGGAGAGAATGAGTTGACCCGAGGCGTGCTTCTCCTGCGGGATATGCGGAGCAAGGAGCAGACGGAAGTCCCGCTGAACAAAGCGGTAGAGGAACTGTGTCAACGAATTTCTCTGAAGGAGAAGGGAGAATCCTTTCCCGGCCACGTTAAAAAACCTGAGAGATAGGGTAGCCGACCGTACCATGAAGAGACTTAAACGAAACAGGCATTGCGGCGAAATCGGATTATCCGATTTGGGTCAGGAGGTGACCCTCGCCGGCTGGGTGCAGAGGAGACGGGACCACGGGGGGCTGATCTTCGTGGACCTCAGGGACCGGTCCGGAATCAGCCAGATTGTCTTCAGTCCGGAGGTCTCAAACGAGGCCCACCAACTCGCCCACGAATTAAGGAGCGAGTACGTGATCCAGGTGAAGGGTACGGTCCGCAAACGGCCCGAGGGAATGACCAACGAAAAGATCGGAACCGGCGGGATCGAGGTCTATGTGAACCGGCTTGAGATCCTGAACACAAGTCTCACGCCTCCGTTCATGATCGAGGATGATATCGATATCTCTGAAAACATCCGCCTTAAATACCGGTATCTCGACCTGAGAAGGAAACCCATGCAGGAGGCTTTGATCCTGCGTCATCAGATCTACAGGGCTGCCCGGGAGTATCTGAACGCCGAAGGCTTCCTGGAAATCGAAACGCCGATCCTCACCAAATCCACACCGGAAGGGGCCAGGGATTACCTGGTCCCGAGCCGCGTGAATCCGGGCCATTTTTATGCCCTTCCTCAGTCCCCCCAGCTCTTCAAACAGATCCTGATGATCGCCGGCCTGGAACGTTACTACCAGATCGTGCGGTGCTTCCGGGATGAAGACCTCCGCGCGGACCGCCAGCCTGAATTTACTCAAATCGACATGGAACTTTCCTTCATTGATGAAGAAGATATCATGTCCATCGCCGAGGGGATGATCTCTCGGATCTTTCAGGAGACCCGAGGCCTGTCACTTAAAACACCTTTTCCGAGACTCCTTTACTCTGAGGCCCTGGACCGGTTCGGTCTGGACAAGCCGGATACCCGCTTTGACTTGGAGCTCAAGGATATCTCGGACCTGGCCTCGGAGTCCGGATTCAAGGTCTTCAAGGATGCCGCGGCCTCAGGCGGCACGGTGCGAGGCATCAGGCTCCCCGGTTGCGCGGCCTATTCCAGGAAGGAGATTGATGATCTGACGGAAGCCGTCAAGATCTTCGGGGCCAAAGGGCTGGCCTGGTTCAAGGTCGCAGAACAAGGGCTCCAATCGTCCATCACCAAGTTCTTTGAACCGGCCCTGCTTCAGAAGATATCGGACCGGCTCGAAGGCAAAGCCGGGGACCTTCTGGTCTTTGTGGCCGACCGGCCGGGCGTGGTCTTTGAGTCTCTCGGCAATCTCCGGAACAAAATGGCAAAGCAGATGAACCTGATCGATCCATCCAGACATAACTTCCTATGGGTCACGGATTTCCCGCTCCTGGAATGGGACGAAAACGAGAAGCGTTTTGCAGCCATGCACCACCCCTTTACCTCACCGTGCGAGGCCGACCTCTCCCTTCTGCAATCCGACCCTAAGAAGGTCCGAGCGAGGGCCTATGATCTGGTTTTGAACGGTTCTGAGATCGGGGGAGGGAGCATCCGGATCCACCGCAAGGAACTCCAGGAGCAGATGTTCTCTGTGATCGGGATGGAGAAAGAAGAGGCCAGGAACCGCTTCGGCTTTCTCCTGGATGCGCTCGAATACGGGGCGCCGCCTCACGGCGGGATTGCCTTCGGCCTGGACCGGATCGCCATGATCTTAAGCGGCGCTTCGTCGATCCGGGACGTCATCGCCTTTCCAAAGACCCAGAAGGCCACGTGCCTCATGACCGGAGCGCCGTCCACAGTGGATCAAAAACAACTGCGGGAACTGATGATCAGAACAGAAATGGTGGAGTAAAATATATGAAAAAACGAAGACCTCGCCGATTCCAGGTTTTGACCGCCCCGCTGGTCCTTCTATTACTGGCCGGCTGCATCCGATTCCCGGAAAGGGAGATCTCCGATGCCAAGGTCCTGATGGAAGCCGCCAAAAACTCCTGCGCAAAGGTCTATATGCCTGAAGATCTGCAAAAAGGGGAAAAGAAGCTGCTCGCGATCGATGAAGGAACCCGGGAGGAATCCCGGAAGCCTAACCGAGAACTCAAAACCCTGGCCATGGATGTACAGCATATCTCCAAGAAGATGATCAACCAGACCGCACGGATCAAAGACGACCTCTACCATCAAATCCAGCAGGAGATCGTTCTCGCCATAAAGAAGATCCATGAAGGTGAAAAGGCCGAGGCCAACCGGTATGCATTAAAGGAATACCTCATGGCTGTCCAAAGTGTACGGGAGGCAAGGGAATTCTCGCAGGACGAATGCCGTTACAAGGACGCTCTAAAAAAAGCCAGGGAGTCCGTCCGGAATGCGGAAGAGAGCCTTCAGGGGTCCCTCACCTTCAGAAAAGAGCTGGAAAAGAACCTCCCTGTTTACTATATCGTCAAGCCGGGTGAAACCTTGAAAAGCATCGCCAGAAACTCTCCGCTTTACGGGGATGAATCCTACTGGGAAGTGATCTACAAGGCCAACAGGGACCAGATCGCCGACCCCAAGGTCCTCCATCCCGGGCAGCAGATCTATCTCCCGGGGGCTAAAGGAATCGAAAAATACAGGAAGTAGCTCAAGGTCATCTTCTTTTAAATCCGCATTTTTTTTACACTTCCGACGTTTTCATGTTAAAATATTCATAGAGATTGCAGGCGTGGTTTCAGGAGGTGAAGATGGACCCTGTAAGCGGCACATCCATGTTTTCAAGCTGGTTTTCCGGGCTTCCCCCTGTTGCGTTCTTTTTGATGGTCCTCTGCGCCTTTGGGCTGGGCTTTCTCATGAGAAGGCTGGCCAATGCGAATCATCTTGCCCGGGCCAATGCCCTGGAGCAGGACCTCAAAAATTCGGAGAAGCGGATCGCTTCCCTGAAGCAGGGGAAGAATGACCTGGTGTCCGTCATGGAAACCCTGAAGAGACAGAATCGTGAGTTCGGCGCATTCATCTCGATGATCCCGGACTCGGTGGAAAGGCTGAACACCTGCGAAAAGCTCGACGATATCCTGTTGAACCTGGTTCATATCACGGAAAAACTGCTCCAAACGCGGGAGGTCTCGGTTTTTGTCAGAGAGAAAGACCTTCTCGTCATGAAAGCTGCGAGTGATTTACCGCCGGTATCTTCTCCCCCCATGTCTATACGTATGGGCGAAGGAAAGATCGGATGGGTGGCTCAGAAGGGGATCTCCATGACCGATCGTGATCTTCAACAGGAAAGCACCCTGGTGAAGATCAGTCTTTTAAAAACAGATTCGGACCTGGCGACGAAAATCTGTTCCCCGATCGTATATAACGGAACGCTTCTGGGCGTACTCAACATCGGGAATCTTCCAGGCGAGATGGATCAAGGACTTCGGGTTGCCCGGATGATCACGTCGCTCGGTTCCATCGCCATGGGAAATATCCTGCTCAAGGAAGAGGTCCGGAGCGGTTCCGAAAAAGACGGCCTCACCGGACTCTATTCCCTGCAGTATTTCCTCAACGAGCTTCGCAAGGAACTGAGCAAGGCCAGAAGATATAAAAGACCCGTCTCTGTATGCCACTTCAATATGGATTCATTTCAGAAGTACAATGAGATCAACGGTTATCTCGCGGGCGACGAGGCCCTGCGCATGGTCGGCAAAATTCTGAAGGACCATATCCGGGAACAGGATATCGCGGCCCGTTACGGCGGGAAGGAGTTCGTCCTCTTCTGTCCTGAAACACGCAGAGAAGATGCGGTCTTCCTATCCGATAAACTCCGAGAGATCATCTGCAACGCTTCTTTCCCTCAGAAAGACCGTATGTCCGGAGGCAAGCTCACGGTGAGCGGAGGGGTGGCCGGCTACCCTGAGGATGGGGCCGATGAAGCGGAACTGATCGGTTCGGCGGTGCAGGCTACGCAGAAATCCATCAACGGGGGTCGTAACCGTATCAGCCAGGCCGGGGCCGGCAAAGAAAGCGGAAAGTTTACGATCCAGCAGTAAACTCTTTTTTAAAAACTACCTCAAGGTGTGCTGGAACTTGACCGCCTCCTCATAACTCTTCCATAAAGAACTCTTGCGATCGATTTTATCCTGATGCCGTGAAGGGACGCCGTTCTTATTCACCTGATGGCATGCCCCGCACTTCACGGGCCCGTGGGCGCCGTCCTGGTTCAGGAGCGCCGCCTGTTGATACCCGGTGATATCCACCTCGGGATCCACGGGGTAGAGGCCGTGCATGGATTCATGGCACCCCTGGCAGGTGATCCCCGCGTGCCCTTTGGAGTAGCGCATGAGGGCGTACTTGCCCGGCTGGTCTATGGGAAAGGCGCCGCCGCCCATACTCTCGACAAAGGGAGGCTGATGGCAGTCGGCACAGTGGGGCTCGCCGGCTGCGAGCCAGTAATCCCGCCCGTGCGTGGCCGCATCGTAAGAAACAGGCACACCCAAGGTTCCGTCCGGATCCGCATCCTCGATGATGACCGAACGGTCCCCGTCTTCATCGGCTGGAGTGAGGATCGGATTCCCCTGATCGTCCGCATTGATCCTGGCGATGGCCGCGATGCTTTGTCCCGTCCGATCCCAGGAGCGCAAAACACCGGATCCGGTGTCGTCTCCCTGCCTGGGGCTTTTGGGATTGATGTAATCGTCTTTCAGTTCCTGAAGAGAAACGCCTGCGGCCTCGGCTATCCGGTCCAGCGGCTGATCGCGAAGGGTCCGGCCCTTTTGCTGAACCGCATCGCTGAGGTGATCTGCCTTATATAACTCCCGGGAGAGCCGGTTGTGGCAGTTGGTGCAGTACAATCCCTTGTCCGCTCCCCCGCTCTTCATGACCTCTAAAAGAAGGTAATGGCCCACCGCATTGAGATCACTCCTGGTCTCGGCCCCGGACCGGTTCCTCCTCGGGCCGGCATGCGCGTCCCTCCCGGTAAAGCACCCTTTGGAGTCCCGGATGTCGCCCGAGGCGAAGTGATTCTTGCCGTCTTTGGTGATGGGGAAATCGTTCAGGGTCCGGTCACTTCGATGCGATGGATGACAGAGCTGGCATCCCCCGGCAAATCCCTGGCTGTCAGGCAAAGGGTTCTTTCGCTGATGGGCGCTGTGAATGGCCTCGGTCAATGGAGAGATCAGATGATCCGCGCTGGGAAGTCCTGAATGTCCCTTCTGAATATCCTTTGCTTCCATCTCGCCCGCCTTTTTCGAGAAAAACCTTCCGATGATATTGTCTGCATGGCAATCCTGACAGAGAATGGGATCTCTTCCCAGCCGGCTCTGAACCGTGGATCCTTTAGGCCAGTTTCCCAGGAAGTTGGTCCCGTGATGGTCATCATGAATTTCCAGGATCGAGACGGCTGCGGCCTTGAGTTCGGCAAACCAGTCCCCGGATCCGTGCACCTCCTTCCAGAAATCATATTCCTCTTTATACTTGTTATACTTTTGCCCATTGGCCTTTTCGTTTGAATGACAGCGCGCACAGTTAGGAATATCAATGGGGTTGACCCCGAAGAACCGGACCATCTTCCCCGACGAATCAATCACCGGCCGGCTGGTTTCGGCGTCTACCAGGGTCACCACCGACCGCTGAAAGGGCTGGACCTGCGTTTCATCGGCATAGAGGGCCCCGGTAAATTGATCATTGAAGGGGGTGAGCGGCAACCCCAGGGCCTCCCAGATCCCGGGATTGGTCAGTTGGATGGGAACATTTTCCATGGCCGGAGAATCGGCAAAAACCACGGTTCCGGTATCACCCGAATAGCGGAGGAACCCCTTACCCACATGCTGTCCCGTGGGCCCCTGGTTCAACCGAAGGGGGGTATCGATTCCCACGTGAAGCTTCTTCGCGTCCGAGGAGGTATGCTCGGGGTCGGATCCGATCAAATCCTTGTACACATAGAGACTGCTGAAGTAGTGGTTGGGAAGAGATCCCCCTTTGTATCCCACCCCCCAGTAAACCAACTTCTTGTTCGCAGAGAATGTATTGGGGACCCCGTCCGGGTCTTCATGGGTATAGGCAAGCTTGAAGCGCCTTCCGCCGTCCACTAGAATCTCAGGATCTTTTGGATCAGCCCCGAGGAGAACGGGCCTCTCCCCTTTTCTTTCCGTCTTCACGACCTGTGCAAGAATGGAGTTATAAGGCGGCAGGATACAGCAGTAGGAAAAGTCAAAGCCTGTGCAATGCATCCCCAGTTCATAGTTGATCAGGATCAGGTAATCCCGAGGAGGAGTGCGATCCTTCCGGAAAAAATCTCTCAGGCCCGCATGAGCATCTCCCAAGAGAAAAAACAATAAAAAGAGCGCCGCAAACCCCGTTCGGCAACCTAAAGTGAACCTCATGACCAAGACCTCCTGGGGAGAAATAGGCAGACTCATGGAAAATAAATGGGAGCTCTCCCCATTCTTATGTATTTTAGGTTCTTCTCCCATTTAGTGGGTAAAAGAAGGGGTCAAGGATTCCAGGGTTCAAGGGGTCAAGTGTTTGTTTTCCAGTGATTTGATCAGTGCCTTGAGCATCCGCTCAACCTCCTCGATATCACTCTTAAGTCTTTTTGTTATTTTATAAATCTCCAAGCATAATTGATAAGACTTCTGCCAAACCTTTAGCTCCTTGTAATGTTTCAGCACTTCACTTGACCCCTGGAATCCTTGACCCCTTGACCCCTGATTTTTTCACCCACTCTTTTGGAGATGATCCGTATTTTATTTTTGTTTTTCTTTGCCCTGCTCTTTGCTCTTTTCTTTGTCAGCCTCTTGCTTTATCGTCTTTGCTTCCTGGTCGATGAGCCGGTTAAAGAGATCCTCATCAACCTCCACAGAAAACTTTTCTTTTCTCAGATTGACTGTGTACTGATCCAGTTTCTCATGCAGCAGTATCCGGCGGGTCTTATCCCAGGCGCTCTTGTCGCTGATGTCCTGATAAAGGGCGTCCCGGATATCCAGGACCTTCACGAGGTGCCATCCGACCGGAGACTCCACGGGCCCTCCGATCCGGTCTTTCTTCAAAGAGAAGGTCAGCTTGTCCAAATCCGGGAAGCCGGTCCCTTGGGTGACCCACCCGATTTCGCCGAGGGTTGTTTTGACGTTCGGGTCGATGGAATAGTCCCTGGCCGCTTCGAAGATGGTCATCTTCCCGGATTCGATCTTCTTCTTCAGATCCTCCGCCTCGTTTTTGGACTTCACGACGATCATCTGAACCTTGCGGCCCTCCCGTTGGATGATCCTGTCTCTGTTCTTTTGATAATAGTCCCGGACCTCCTGGTCTTTGGGAGTGAAGCCCTTGAGAAGCTGTTCTCTGTGGATATTCACCAGCCGCGTCTTCCTGAACTCAGTGACCCTGGCCAGATAGACTGGGTCCCGGTCCAGCCCGGCTTCCAGTCCCTTTTTCGCCATGATCCTCTCGTCAATGAATTGCTCAAGGACCTCTTTCCGCTCTTTGAGGGCTTTAGTGCCCGTGGATGCAGGCATCAACATCTTGACCTCGCCCCAGGTGATTGCATCATGATCCACCGTGGCGAGGACAGCCGAATCCTGCTGTTTTACATCCTTGCCCGGGTTCAATGTTTTTTCATCCACAGAGATCGCCTGCCCCTTCCTTAATGTTTCCCGCAGATGCGCTGTCTTCTCCTTGAGCTTTTCCTTGCGCAGCGTCGCCTCAATGGAAAGACTGACCTCTTTGGTGAATTCGGTCCCTTTTTTGACGTTCTTATCGAAGTATTCCTTGACCTCTTTCTGGGTGACCGGGAGGTCTCCGATCAGGACCTTTTCCTTATAGAGGGCGGACAGCATGGCATCTGAAAAGAACTTCACGTCATGCAGGTAACCGGGGTCCTTGTCCACCCCCTTCTGCTGGGCATCCAGATAGATCAGATCGGCGCTGATCACCTTGTCCAGAAGGGCGAGTCTCGCCCTGTTTCTCTCGGGCGTCCCCAGGGCTGGAATGTCCAGGCCCACTATGGAGGAACTGTTGATCATGGTATCAATCTGATGGAGCGTGATCACCTGGTCCCCCACTTTTGCGATCACATCCTGCGGCGCCTGGGCGCAGGCGCCCGGCGCCGAGTTAAAAATCAGAAACACCCAAAAACTCAGGACAGCCGACCCAAACAACTTAGTCATAACCTCTCTCCTTTGGTGAAAGTGGAAAGCGCCTCTTTCCCCTGCAGCATGAACCGGAAGAATCCGCTACTTTTAGGATCCTCAAAACGAAAAGTGTTTTAGCATACCATCAAAATCCTTGCGTTGTCCATTGAATCGGGGAAAAAGGGCCTGCGACAAAAATGCCTGCCCTCAGACCGGATCGGGGGATTGGAGGACAGGCCCGACCCGACAATCCAGTATAAAAAACGGAGGGGAAGGATCTTCCCCCCCGTTTCCGGTTTGCTCACTTTACAGACACACTACGATACTTGCCGACCAATCATCAGTACCCGCAGGTTCCTCCGGTCTTCTGTCCTGAGACATACTCCCAGACAGAGGCAGAGGCACGCCCTTCCACAAGATGGTTTTTCCATTTTTTGCTGCTGCAGGAAACCCTGTTGCCCCGGTCTCCGTGACAGGTCTTGCACAGGGTTGTATACGGACTCTCAAAGGCAGGGTCGCCGGACACATGGCCCAGCTGCAGGATCTCCACCTTGTCCATGGTCTTTCTGGAGACGCGGCCTGATTTGGCATGGGTCGTCCATTTCCCATTGGTGGAAGAAATCTTGGACCGGTTGTCTCCATGGCAGCGCAGGCAGGTGCTGTCACGTGGGTCCGACTCCTCCGTGTAGGTGTGCATCCAGGAGACCGCCGCATCGAAGTTGTTGGCAATCGCTGTTCCCTGGAATGTCAGATTAGCCACGGCACTATCTACGCCACTACTGTTCGCCTTATGACAGGCCCCGCACTTGAGCGGTCCGTGGGAGCCGTCCGTGTTCATGCCGGCCGCCTGGGCATAGGACGTGGTGTCGATGTTCGGGGTGACCGGATAGAGCCCGTGAATCGACTCATGACACCCCTGGCAGGTGATGTCCTGATGCCCTCGGGTGTAGCGGAACAGGGCCGGCTTTTTCGGGTAGTTGAACGGCGGAAAGGGGTTGTTGTTCCCGCTGTTCTCCACGTATGGCGCCGCATGGCAGTCCGCACAGTGGGGCTCGCCCCCGGCCAGCCAGTGGTCCCGTCCGTCCGAGGCAGCCGAGAAAGGCACCGGCACGGCCACGGAGCCGGAAGGCAGGGTTGCCTGGGCCGCCGCCACGCAGTCGGACGTGGTGCAGAAGTCCAAGACCTTCACGCTGAAATCCCCGTCCGCATCCGTGGAACCGCAGATATAGAAAGCGGGAGCGCCCGGGTAGTCAGCGCCGCAGTCAATCAGGCCCGTGCCGCCGCCTGTGGTGCATGCTGACGCGCTGTTCACCTGAACCTCGACGGTGGCTACATTCCCGTCATGATCGGGATTGACCGGAATGACGCCGAAGTATCCCGCAACGTAGTTGCAGAGTCCCGGATCCCGGTTCCAGATCGCCGCCGTATCCGCATTGGTCTTGGGATCGAGCCAGGCAATGGTCTGGGCCTCCGAGACACCAAGGGCAGCCGCCACACCTGCGGGGAACGACTCGTTCCGGGCCGTGTAAACGCCGACCCCGTGGATCGGGTCGCTCATATTATCCTTTTTCCAGAGTTCCTGACCCAACTGGCTGTGGCAGTTGGTGCACCAGATCCCCTTGTCGGTCCCCGTGTCCTTGGCCACATTGGTCACCAGCCACTGGCCGATGGGATTCAGATGACTCGGGGTCTCGGCGCCGTCGGTATTTCTTCCGGGATTGGAATGCACGTCGCGGCCCACATAGCATCCGCCTGCGGCGTTCCGGTTATCGCTCCCTGCAAAGAAGTTCATCCCGTCCTGTGTGATGGGATAATTGTCCAAGGATCCGTCGGACCGGTGAGAGGGATGGCAGCCCTGACAGCCTCCGTTCCTCCCCAGGGAGTCTGAAAACTCCCTGTTCCTGTGTTCGCGGTGGATGACCTCAGTCAGGGGCCGAATCAACGCGCCCAGTTGGGACGGATCTATATCTGAACCGTTATCCACCATCTCCTGCCCTATATTGGCCGACTTGACCGCGGCAATCACGTTGTCCGCATGGCAGCGCTGGCAGACCACGGCCTCATGACCGAGCCGGGTCTTCTGTACGATGTCGCTCGTGTCCCCGGAGAGCTCGCCCGTGGCGCAGTTGATGGTGGTTGCCGGGAAATTCGCCGTAAATGAGGTCCCGCGCTTCATGTCGTGGATCTTCAAAATACTGATGGCCGCTCCCTTGAGTCTCGAATACCAGTCCGAGTCCCCGGCCGCAGTGTTGATCCCGTAGTAGCAGTTCCAGAAGTTGATCTCATCCATGACCAGGGCATACTGGGGCGAGCCTACGGGGTTGGCGCTGTTCACACTGCTGAATGTGGCGTGGCAGCGCTCGCAGTTCGGGATATCAATGGGCGCCGTCCCGAAGCCGCGCACCGGGTTCCCGTCATCGAGTATGGCCGCGCCGGTATTATAGTCCTGAAGCTCGGCGCGCATGAACACATAGGGCCGGATTGAATCCTCGTCCACGGCCCCGGGATCACCGAAGAAATTGATGGTGTCCTCAAACGGGGTCAGAGGAAGGCCCAACGCCTCCCAGATCCGGGGCGAGGTCAACATGACCGGAAGATTTTCCAAAACCTTCATCTGGGTGTAGACCACGGTCCCTGAGTCCTTGGAAAAGGTCAGCACGTTGCCGAAACCTGCGCCCACGACGCCTGGACCCATGGGCTGAAGCGAGGCGCCCACGTTCGGAGGATACTGCACGTGGCCCGCCACACCGAGACGGATCTTATCCCCTTCCAGGCTGGAGTTCGCCGGGTTGCCGCCCTCCAGGTCCGCATAGATGTAGAGATGGTTCATCCAGGCGTTGGCATAGTTGTCCGTGGCGTCCGTGTAATCCCCATCGCCTTGCATGACGCCGGTTGCGCCGTTATAGGTCCCGTAAGTCAGGGCGCCGTTGGCATCAACTTTTGCTGAGTCAAATTTGGTGTTCCACATCAGGAGGGAGTTCCCCTCCACCTGGCTGATCAGGGTGCTGGTCTGCGGCGCCCCTCGGCCGTCGTTTCTGGGCTGGGCATCGTGCCAGTATTTAAGAACGTATTTCTTAAAGTTCCCGTTCCCGTCCAATGCGGTATCCCGCACCACGGTCGGCCGGCCCAGACCGTCGATCCCTACGTTGGGGTCGGATTCCATGAGCTTGGGCTTGCCCCCCGCCTTCTCGGTCTTGACCACCTGGGCCAGGATCGAATTGTACGGAGGGAGGATACAGCAGTAGGAGAACTCAAATCCCGTGCAGTGCATCCCCAGCTCGTAGTTCATCATGATGTTGAAGGCGTTCTTGGGCGGGGTGGCGGTTTTCCCGCCGCCGCCGTGGCCTCCGCCGCCTCCACCCGGCTTGCTGAAGCCGGTGGCAGGATAGATCACGGCCATGCCCGCCATAAGCAAAAATAAGGCCGACATTCTCAATAACTTTTTCATAAATACCTCCATTCAAATCATTACGTTAGTGAATGCTTCATTGATAAATAAACGAATTATGAATGTCTGATTACACCCCCTTTCCACTGGATTTGTGTGAAAAGTTCCATCTGTTACTTCCGTTACTTCCGATACCGCTTTCTAAAAGGCAACCAGTCCCATGGCTTTTCTCATCACCATCAAGGCATCCGAGATATCGATCATGCCGTCCGGCGCCCCCATGGGAGTCACGTCGCCGTGCTGGAGTTGCACGGTGGTGGCCGTTATCAAACCGGATGCAATACGCATGGCAATCAAGGCATCCGCTGCATCCACGGACCCGGAGGCGTCCAGATCTCCGTCCCGGTAATTGATATCCAAAGGCCATGGATCCGCCCCATCCATCAGGCCGTCGTTATCCGAATCCGGATTCCAGGGGTTGGTCCCCACGGCGATCTCATCTACGTTAACGAGCCCGTCATGATCGAAATCTTCCTGTCCATCAGGGACCCCGTTTGCATCCGTATCCGCTCTTTTGGGGTTGGTCCCGAAGATATGCGCCTCATCCCCGTCCAGAAGCCCGTCGCCGTCGCAATCCGGATTGTTCGGATCGGTGTCGAGAAAGAAAGAATATGCCGGGTTCCCGTCATGATTAAACTCTTCCCAGTCCGTATAGTGGTCGTGGTCCGTATCCGGGTCCAGCCAGTTGGTGTAGGGCCACTGGTTCTCACTGATATTGCTGAGACCGTCATTGTCCGCATCCGGGTCACAGATGTCCCCCATGCTATCCTGATCATAATTGGCCTGGGAAGGATTGGTTGTAACCGGGCAGTTATCCGAACCGTCCGGAACACCGTCGTTATCATCATCGGAATCACAGGCATCTCCCTGTCCGTCTCCGTCCGTGTCCAGTTGATCTTCATTGGCAACCGTCACACAGTTGTCGCAGGCGTCCCCATGGGTGTCGGCATCCGAATGGGTCTGGCTCGGATTTGCCGCGAGAGGGCAGTTGTCGGATACATCCGGGACACCGTCGTTGTCATCGTCGCTGTCGCAGAGGTCTCCCACCCCGTCCCCGTCCGTATCATCCTGATCGAAATTCATGACATCCCGGCAATTGTCGTCGCAGTTGTCCACCACCGGGCGCCTGCAGAGATGGTCTCCGGCCGCACCCGATGCATCTCCATCGTCAGGGATATCATCTTCATCCGTATCCATGAGATAGAGAAGCTCTTTTCCTGATACCTGATTGTCCTCGGGATAGAAGATATCGTACGGCGCGGCCTGTCCCTCGCAGGGGCTTCCGGCCGCGTGATCGGCAGAATAAATGCCGATGGTCGCCATCCTCTGATAGGGCGCATTGAACCCCCGCCACCCCATGGCCCCGTAATTGAACTGGATACGGCCGTCTGCATACAGGACGAGCTGAAAATTATTCCCGGTGGTGTTGTCGTCCCCCCATGCGGCATCCCGATAATGAAAGACATCATTCCAGGTCACGATCACCCTTTTCGGAGAAGAGACGGAGTCGAGACGATACCGGATTTGTCCATGTCTCTGGCTGCCGGGCCTGCCTATGGCATTTTCATAGGCGATCACGTCCGGGTCGGTGCTGTGCTCGGTGATCACATCAGACCAGAAGGGCGCGATCATCGGGATGCTGTAAAATTCCGGGTTGGAACCGGCGTTATCGTAGAGAGGGAAGGTCTGGTTATCGGTGTCGTCGTATTGTCCGGAGGACTTGGACCCCAGGGTAATAAATCCGTTCACGTCAATATAGATTTTGTTATACGTGCTGCAATAAAAGGGGAAGTTGAAACCCAGGGAAAGGCCCGAACTCGGATAAAAACCGTCATCCGCAAGAAGGGTATCGGCGCCGAAATTAGTATCTGCCGGATAGGGGGCATCCGTGATTCTCAACAGATACTGTACTGCATGAAGATTCCCGGCGTTCAGTAGAAATGAGAACATCACTAAAACCATGACACAACGTTTCATTCATCGGCCCGGGCATCAAACGGATCTATAATGTTTATAATCTATAAACTCATAGAGCAAAACCTGTGCCAAAAATGGAGGCGGGCGGACCTGGGGTCTGCATATCTTTTCAATGTCTTGAAAATGCTCTATAATTTTATTAGCGCAGGGGCATGAAGGGGTTTAAAAATATCAATGGATCAAGAATATATTCATGTAATAATTAGGAAAAACTTTTCCTAAGCCCAAAAGATTACAATGACGGCATCCATTTTTGCAAACATCCAGGTCCTGCTGCTTAACCCATTGATGTTTCGGATACAATTTTCAAACGGAGATTATCCTATAAAAGGCGAGAATCTTATCGGAATCCAATTCTGAGAGGATCATGTGTGGGAAAAACTTTTCCTATGAATCGTGCAAAATGCAATCTCCGGGCAGGGCGTGAATCAGGCCAGGCCATACTTTTTTCTTTTGCGATACAGGGTCGAAGCATTGATCCCAAGATCTTTGGCGATCATTTCGAGGGTGTTGGGAAAGCCTGCATATTTTTCTTCCAGTTCCATCAGGATCTCCCTTTCGCTCTTCTTCCTCGCCTGCACAGCGCCGGCAAGAACCTTAAAGTGCGCCACATCGAGAGCATCTCCTTTGGAAAGAATGACCGCCCGCTCTATGACGTTCTCGAGCTCCCGAACGTTCCCGGGCCAGTCATAGTTCAGCAGGGTCAGCATCACTTCAGATGGGATGACATGGATCTCTTTCTTATGTTTTTTGTTGGACCTCTCAAGAAAATGGTTGGCCAGCAGGTAAATATCGTCTTTTCTCTCCCGGAGAGGAGGGATAAAGATCGGGACTACATTGAGGCGGAAAAAGAGATCCTCCCGGAACGAGCCCTTCCGGATGGCTTCCTCAAGGTTCCGGTTCGTGGAGACGATGACCCTGACATCCACCTTCAGGGTTTCGTTGCTTCCGAGCTTTTCAAACTCCATCTCCTGCAGAACCCGGAGGAGCTTGAGCTGCATATTCTGTGAGATGTCTCCGATCTCGTCGAGAAAGAGCGTGCCCCCGTCTGCGGCCTCGAATCGTCCTTTCCGGTCCCTCGATGCCCCCGTGAAGGCGCCTTTCACATGCCCGAACAGCTCGGTTTCTAAAAGGGTCACCGGAAGCGCCGTACAGTTCACCTTTAAAAACGGCTTGTCCCCTCGAGGGCTCATGTAGTGAACGGCGCCGGCAATCAGTTCCTTGCCTGTTCCGGTCTCCCCTCGGATGAGCAGGGTCGCATCGGTTTCAGCGACATGCGCCGCCATGTCGAGCAGTTCCAGCATTTTTTTGTTGTTGGTGATGATCTTTTCAAAACGGAACTGCTCACGGACTTCCTTCCGCAGTTCCTTCACATTCTCCACCAGGCGCTTCTTCTCTACGGCCTGCTTGAGGAGCAGAATCATCTCCTCATAATTCAACGGCTTGGTTAGGTAGTTGTATGCCCCGAGCTTCATGGCCTTGACCGCCATGTCGATGGTCCCATAGGCCGTGGCCAGAATGACCGGGATATCCTGGCGCCTAACTTTTGCCTTTTCCAGAAAGTCGATCCCGTTCATCCCGGGCATTTTATAATCCACGATCACCACATCCACGAGCTTCTCGGAGAGCATGGCGAGACCCTCCTCCCCTGACGCCGCGGTCAGGACCTGATAACCTTCCTTGGCGAGGTTTAACCGCATAACCTCCAGGATGGCCGGTTCATCGTCAATCACAAGGACGCTTTGATGAATAGACATGGGACCTATCCTTCTGTACAGTCTTGACGGGAAGAAGGATCAAGACCTCGGCGCCCGGCCCGGGCTCTCTTCTCCTGATTCTGGCCTGGCCATGGTGCTGCGTGATGATCTGCCTGACAATGGCAAGACCGAGTCCGGTTCCATGGACCTTGGTGGTGTAAAAAGGTTTGAATGCCGAATCCATGATCTCATCGGAAATCCCGGGCCCTGTATCCAGGACGGTCAGCTCCACCTGTTCGTCCGATTTCCCTTCATTCTGCAGGTACCGTGTCCTGAGGGTAATGGTCCCCCCGCCGGGCATGGACTCCATGGCGTTTTCAATCAGATTGATCACGACCCGTTGGATCTGATTGGCGTCCAGGAACAAAGGAGGGATATCCTTTGCATAATCCTTTTTTAGAATGAGCCCGGCCAGGTTGATCTCCTCCAGAAGGAAAGAGCTGGACTCGTCTATCAAACGGTTCAGATCACACACATTGAAATTCGGCATCATGGGTTTGGAGACCTTCAGCAGGGCCGATGTCACACTGTTCAACCGCTCCACCTGGCCGCTGATCAGGTTGGACATATTCTGGATCTCCGGATCGTTTAAATACTTGGACGTGAGGTAATGAACCCCGCCGGCAATGACATTCAGGGGGTTCCGGATGTCATGCGCCACCTTGGCCGCCACCTCCCCCAGCTCGGCAAGCTGCCTCGAGAGCGTCAGCTCCTCCCGCATCTTTTCCTTTTCCGTAATGTCTTCAAAGGTCACGATCATCGGGGTCTTTTCAAGCGCCGGATCTCCATGAAGAGGAAGCACGCTCAGGCTGATGGTCATGGGTTCCCCGTCGGCCCTGGTCACGGAAACCTCTTGCCCGATGATCGGTTTTCCTTGTTCTTTATAGGTTGCCAATGCCGCCAGTATCAAACCGAAAAAGTCATTGCACCGGCTGCAAAATTGGGTGATCTCCGAGATACCCCGCCCCACAAGCCTTTCGAGGTCCAACCCCAGAAGGGATTGAGCGGTCCGGTTGTATTTCCTGATGACCATGTCTTTATCCAGGGAGATCACGGCGGATGATAGGCTGTTGAGAATTCTCTCGGTATAGGCCTTGAGGTCGGCGTTCTCCTGGTTGGCCTTTTCAATCTGCCTGGCATACTTTTCTATATCTTCCCTGGCCTCATTCGCCTTCTCGGTATTATAGACCAAGTCCCGAACCATGATGTCGAATGCATCGTTAAGCTGGGCTACTTCATCTCCGGCATTCTTTTTAAAAATAATGCACTTTCTGCAGTCCCCTATCTTCTGGGCGAAGACCCCCTGCACCTTTCCCCTGCAGAAGGTCCCGGCAACGGCCCAGCATTTCTCCGCCTTGTTCCCGTAAGAGGGGCATTGGACTTGCTTACAGTCTAATTGTTCCCAGCAGTAGACGTAGCTCTTGGGCAAGCGCCTTTCGGGGATCTTGCCCTGATGAACGTTGTAAACCTTCTTGGTCAGGACGCGGATGGGATAGGATATGAGCCTGACGATAATAAACGCCCCGATCAGCCCCAGCAAGGCCGTAGAAAGAATGACAATCAGGATGCTTTCAATGGCAGCCCGACCGGGCTGTCGGAACAGGCGCACAAAGCTGGGGGCATCGAACCCTACAAAAACATTCCCGAGATATCGGTCGGAACTGTAAACCGGAACATAGATATTCTCGAACTGCTTACCAAAGACCTCAAAATAATATTCGTTCTTTTTAAAGGATCCTATGGCAGGTTCGCCGATCAGAAGTATCCGCCCGATCATGGCCATATCCGTATGGGCCACCACCAGGTTGTTTTTGTTCATGATGGCGCAGGACCGCACATCAGGCATCTTCCCGACGGTCTGGACCAGCCGGTTCAGCATCATCCTGTGTTCGACCAGAAGGACCGGCTGGGTGTTTTCTGCAAGGTTCCGGACCAGGTCGATGTGCCCCTGCCGGATGACCGCCTTTTCATTGTAGACAACCAGCAGGCTCCCTGCGCCGCTGGTGATGATCACAAACCCCAGGTAGGCCAGGCCGACCTTGGCATTAATGGATAGGCGCTGCAGGAACTGCAGAATTTTCATAGGAGTCAGTCCGATCTTCTTTGGGGCGGATGAATGAATCCCCTGCCTTTTGCACAAGCCGTTCCACCCCCTTGAGGCGGGATGCGACACGGTTCAACTGAAAGCTGTGCCAGTCCTGTTTAGAGGCGGCATATTCACGCCCGGCCAGGGAGAGAAATCCCCTGGCCTGGGTGGTATCGGTTCCGCTTTTTTCCGCCTGCGCCAGGGCCCTTTCTACCTCCTGAATCTTCTGCCCGATCAGGTCCATCCGTTCCAGGCAGGTCTTGGCGTCTTTTGTGACACCCGGAAGCAGACTCATCTTCGCATTATGGCACAGCGCGCAAAAGATCTCAATCTCACCCGGTTTGATGATCTTCGTGGCCATGGCATCATGGCAGGTCACGCAATTGGGGCCGGTCCCCTTGGTGATAAGGTTGCTGTAATGGCTGCTTGTTTTGAATTCACTGAAGGCGGCGATGTGGCACCCTCCGCAAAGGGCTGGAATCTTCGTATAATAGACAGAGCTTTCACGATCCAACGCATTGTGAACACCTTGGTGAGCGGCCTCCTTCCCGCTCTTCCCCGGATCCCCGCCATGACAGTGCTCACAGGTGATCCCTGAACGGGAATGTGCAGACGCCTTCCATTCCTTATGAAATTCCCTGATGGCCGGATTTTCTATACCTTCATGGCACTTCACACAACTGTTCTCTCCCGAAACCCGGACGGGGAACATGAAGAAAAAAAGCGTGACCAGAAGAGCGGCTTTAAAGGCATCCATGGAATGATGATACACAAAATTCAAGACCGATCTCTTTCTGTAAGGACTGAAGAAGCGCATGGGTTTCTTCTGAGAGGGGGTTTGAGACATAGAAACAAACGATCCCTTCAGCCGGGTTCAGCGTCCGCAGGAGACCCAGTCCCTCATAGGACTCCAAGACGGCATTCAGATAGGCGATCTGCCTCCGATCAACTCGCGCAAGGATCCGCAGGGAATCTCGGCTTTCATCATAATTTTTCATTAAACGGCCAAATGGAGCGGTAGCGGATAAACCGGCTCTGAACCAGTTCGGGAATCGGCATCTTCTTGAGCTCATCCAGAACTTCCACAAGGGCTGATCTGAGGTTTTCAGCCATTTTTTCATAATCCCTGTGCGCGCCGCCCAACGGTTCAGGAATCACGCGGTCCACCAGGCCGAGTTTCTTCAGATCCTCCGCCGTCATTTTCAACGCCTTGGCGGCCTCCTCGGCCTTGGAGGTCTCCTTCCACAGAATCGAGGAGCACGACTCCGGAGAGATCACCGAATAGACGGCGTTCTCCAGGATCAGGATGCGGTCCCCAACCCCGATGGCCAGCGCCCCCCCGCTTCCCCCTTCGCCTGAAACCACCACCACGATCGGCGTCTTCAACCGCGACATCTCAAAGAGGTTTCTCGCGATGGCCTCGGCCTGACCGCGCTCCTCGGCGCCCATGCCGGGATAGGCGCCGGGGGTGTCTATGAAGGTGATGACCGGCATCCTGAATTTTTCGGCCAGTTTCATGATGCGAAGGGCCTTGCGATACCCTTCAGGATTGGGCATCCCGAAATTTCTCTCTATATTCTCACGGGTGTTCCGCCCTTTTTGATGACCGATGACCGCAACCGGTTTTTGTTGAAAGTGAGCGACTCCTGACACCATGGACGGATCATCACCGAAGAGACGGTCTCCATGAAGCTCAAAAAAATCCTCCATGAGCAAAGAGATGTAATCCTGGACATAGGGCCTCTTTGCATGTCTTGCGAGCTGGGTTCTCTGCCAGGGAGTCAGGTTGGAGTAGACATGCTTATGCAGCTGCTCGATCTTTTTCTGGAGCCGCCGGATCTCATCGGTGAAATCGGCCCCGTCCCGGGAAGAGATCTGCTTCATCTCTTCCAGCCTGGTTTCTAATTCTATGATCGGCTTCTCAAAATCCAGATAGTTGTTGGTCATGGTTTCTTATTCCTTCTGTTTTCTCCAGGAAAAAAGAAATCGTTCAAGCCGTTCAAAGAGTTTAAACGATTTAAACCGCTTGAATGGTTTGAACTCTTTTTTTAAGAGACCGTCACCGCGCGGTTGCCGGCAATGCTTTCTATGTCCACGATCATCCTGTCCGATGGGCTCACGCGAAGATCATTCCCTACAGAGATCACGGCTTCGCTGTGGTTGGGAACAAGAATGTGCAGATAGACCTCACATCCCCCCTTGTTCTGCAGCAGAATATCATGGATCCGGCTTAAATGTTCATCATTCAAGCCGATTGAGGATAGACGGATGTCCACGCGTCTTGCCTCACGTTTTCGTATGTCCTTCAGCATAGCGATCTCCTCGGAGATGATGGAAACGCCCTTTTCGTCCTTCTTGATCCGCCCTTTGACCAGCACAGGAAGATCGCTTTCAAGGATATCCTGCGTCTTTTCATAAACCTTGGGGAAGACCAGGACCTCGGTCACTCCCTGAAGGTCTTCAAGGCTCAGGATAGCCATCTTGTCGCCCCGCCGAGTCACTTTTTTCTTGCAGGCGGAGATCACGCCGCAGAGGGAAACCTCCGCATTTTCTCCCAACTCCTTGATCTTGGCCGTGTCCGAATTGGCAAACTTTTTGATCTCTCCCGTGCACCGGGCCAGGGGGTGCCCGGAGATGTAAAACCCGAGGGACTCCTTCTCGTACCGGAGAAGCTGATTTTCATGCCACTCTTCGATTCCAGGCAGAGACACTTCGGTCTCATAGGAATGGACGCCCCCCGCCTGACCGAAAAGGCTCCCCTGCCCAAGCTCTCGGTCCCGCTGCGCCTGATGGTTCATCTCCATGGCAGACTCAAAGACCTCCATCAACTGTGATCTTTTTGCTCCCGTGGAATCAAAGGCGCCGCACTTGATCAGCCCTTCGATGACCCTCTTGTTCACCTTCTTCAGATCCACCCTCGTAAAAAAATCGGAGATGGACTTGAAGGGCCCGCCCGTCTCCCTGGCCTTCAGGATATCATCAATGGCCGATCCCCCGACGTTCTTTACGGCGGCCAGGCCGAACCGGATCTTGTTTCCGACGACTGTGAAATCCATGCTGCTCTCATTCAGATCGGGCGGAAGGACCTCTATCCCCCGCTCCCTGCATTCCGAGATATACTGAACCACCTTGTCCGTGTTGTCCATATCCGAAGAGATCAAGGCGGCAATAAACTCCACAGGGTGGTGCGCCTTGAGATAGGCCGTCTGATAGGCAATCATGGCATAAGCGGCCGAGTGGGACTTGTTGAATCCATACCCTGCGAAATAGGCCATGAGGTCAAAGACCTTTTCCGCTTTCTTGGCATCAATTCCCTTCTTGACTGCGCCGGGGATCCCCAGCTTCGCGTCCCCGTTCAAGAAGATGGACTTGTGCCTGTCCATCTCCTCGGGTATCTTCTTGCCCATCGCGCGCCTCAAGAGGTCGGCGGCCCCCAGAGAATAGCCGGCCAGAACCTTGGCGATCTCCATCACCTGTTCCTGGTAGACGATGACTCCATAGGTCTCCTTGAGAATCGGTTTGAGCTGAGGGAGGATGAACTCCATCTCCTTTTTCCCGTGCTTGCACATGACGTAGTCATCCACCATCCCGCTTCCGATAGGCCCCGGTCGGTAGAGGGCGACCAGGGCGATGATGTCCTCGAAGTTCTGGGGCTTCATCTTGACCAGGAGTTCCCGCATCCCCGAACTTTCAAGCTGGAAAATCCCCATCGTATCCCCTCGGGAGAGGAGTTCAAACACAGCCGGATCATTGAGAGGGATCTCCAGCATGTTGAGCGGCGCCTGCCGGTCTGCAGGACCTTCCCCAAGGCCCCCCTGCGTCATGCGCTCGCGGTTGATGATCTTAACGGCCTTGTCGATGACCGTCAGGGTCCTGAGTCCGAGGAAATCGAACTTGACCAGCCCGACTTCCTCCACAATTTTTTTGTCGTACTGGGTGACGATCTCGGCCTCTTCGCTCCGGTAGAGGGGGGTCCACTCCCGGAGAGAGCGGTCACCGATCACCACGCCGGCCGCGTGGGTGGATGCATTCCGGTACAGGCCTTCCAGGGCCATGGCAATATCGAGCAGTTTCTTGATCTTCTGATCTTTGTCCGCCATTTCCTTGAATTTCTTCTCCCGGCGGACTGCGTCCGGGAGCTTGATCCCCAGCTCGTTCGGAACCAGCTTTGCCAGGGTGTCGGCTTCGGCATAAGGGATCCCCATGACGCGGGCCACATCTCGGATCACCCCCCGAGCCTGAAGGGAACCGATGGCCATGATCTGCCCCACGGCCTCATTGCCGTATCCCTTATCCATGCTGTACCGTTTCGTCACATACTCGATGACCTCGCCCCTGCGTTCCATGCAGAAGTCAATATCAAAGTCCGGCATGCTCACCCGCTCCGGATTCATGAACCGCTCGAAGATAAGACCGTAGGCCATCGGGTCGATATCCGTAATTCCCAGGGCATAGGCCACAAGCGACCCGGCCCCGGATCCCCTCCCCGGTCCGACCGGAATCCCCTGACCCTTGGCCCATCGGACGAAATCCCATACGATAAGGAAATACCCGGGGAATCCCATCTCTTTGATGATCCTCAGCTCCTCGGCAAGACGGGCTCGGTAGATCTCTTCCTGGCCGGCCGGAATCTTTCCATGCTTCATCCGGTCAAGGAAACCCTCTTCGGCCTTCTCTTGGAGATAGGACTCAAGGCTCACCTCTTTCGGCGCATCATACGTAGGTAAATGAATCTTGTTGAATTCAAGCTCAAGATTGCAGCGTTCCGCAATCTCTATCGTATTGCGGATCGCTTCGGGGATATGGCTGAAGGCCTGGACCATTTCTTCGGGTGACTTGAAATAGAGCTGATCCGAAGAGAAGCGGAAACGGTCTTCTTCCATCAGGGTCTTTCCGGTCTGGATACAAAGCAAAGCCTCGTGGGCGGCGGCATCCTCTCTCTTCAGATAATGACAGTCGTTGGTCGCCGCCAGCGGAATGGAGAGCTCTCTTGCAAGCCGGATCATCTCGTCATTCACCACCTTCTGATCCTCAAGCCCGTTATCCTGGATCTCCAGATAAAAATTTCCTCTCCCGAGGATATCGGCATATTCTCCGGCCGCACGAGCGGCCTTGTCCCTTTGCCCTTGCAGAAGATAGGACGGGATTTCCCCGTGCATACAGGCCGAAAGGCCGATCAACCCCTCGGCATGCTCTCGAAGCACCTCTTTATCGATCCGGGGCTTTCGGTAAAAACCGTTCAGGTATCCCTCGCTGACCAGCCACATCAGGTTCTTGTAACCGGCCTGGTTCCTCGCCAGGAGAATCAGATGGTAGGCGCTCTCTTCATTCCCTGCCGGCTTTTCCAGCCGGGAACCCGGGGCCACATAGACTTCGCAGCCGATGATCGGTTTGATCCCGCTCTTCATGGCCTTTTTGTAAAAATGGATGGCGCCGATCATGTTTCCATGGTCCGTAATCGCCAAGGCCGGCATTTTGTACTCGGCGGCTCTTTTGAAAAGCTCGCTCAACCGTATGGCGCCGTCCAGAAGGCTGTACTGGGTGTGTATATGGAGGTGAACAAATTCAGCGTGTTTCTTCATGCAGGTTCCTTTAATGAGTAAGAAGGGTTCGAGGATTCCAGGGTTACGCTTCGCGTGCCCCGCTTTTCTCTGTTTTTGTCGTTAGATCCCGGCATCTCCTTGAATCTATTCTTGCCGGGCCGGGACCGTCTGCGACGGCTACTGCACTGAGGTATCTTGGGGTCAAGGGGTCAAGTGAAATACTGAAATCCAAGCAAAATCTCCAGAGAAAAACACTGGGAACCCTGAACTATAGTGTCGCGTCACGTCTAAAATGACGTATCCCATTTTCCCCCTCACCTCAATCCTCTCCCCAAGGGGAAAGGAGGTTCAAACATCCCTTCTCCCCATAGGGGAGAAGGTTAGGATGAGGGGGTGACACCAAAAGACACTACAAGGTTGACACGACACTGGGACCCTCGGCCCCTTATGTTTTAACACTTCACTTTACCCCTGGAATCCTTGACCCCTTGAACCCTTATGTTTTCACCCACTCTTTTGGAGATGAACTTTCTTTAAAGGGAGTTCACTCCGTCATGGAATTTTTTCTATAACGGAGTTTACAACGGGACGGATCGAGAAGTCAATCATGATCAGCGTTTCTTGTGGGCCCTCGGATGCGCCTTGTCGTAAACTTCCATGAGTTTATCCATACTGACATGTGTGTACTTCTGAGTTGTGGAGAGGCTGACATGGCCCAGGAGTTCCTGAATGCTCCGGAGATCGGCGCCTCCGTCCAAAAGGTGGGTGGCAAATGAGTGGCGCAGCCCATGGGGTGAAATGCGGGACGCCGCGGCAGATTGCCTCACATATTTTTCAACAACCCTGCGGATCCCACGGATGCTGAGCCGGCTGCCGTATCGGTTCAGGAACAGCGGCGTCTTGTGCCCGGCATGAAAGGTCCCGTCACCCGGCACATCCTTGCCTTTCAGGTATCGCTCGACCGCCTGGACGGCATGCGATCCGAGAGTGACAATCCGTTCCTTGCGCCCCTTGCCCATCACTTTCATCAGGCCGATGGAGAGATCCATGTCTTCTTCATTCAATCCGGCCAGCTCGCTGATCCGGACTCCGGAGGAATAGAATGCCTCAAGAATCGCCTTGTCCCGGAGGCCGGATCCGGTCTTCTCATCCGGCGCCTCCATCAACCGGAAGGCGTCGTCCACGGAGAGAAACCTGGGGTGCTTCTTTTCCGCCTTGGGCGTGGCCACGGCCTTGGCCGGGTTGACTTGCACAACCCTCTCACGGTGAAGAAACTTAAAAAAACTCCTGAGGCTCGCCACCTTCCGCCCCATGGAGGACTTATGATACTTTTTCTGATGAAGATAAGAGAGAAAATGCCTGATGACCCGATGATCGATTCGGCTCAAATCCTCCAGGCAGGATCGGTATGCCCCGAGAAATGCCTTGAACTGGATCAGATCGCTTAAGTAATTCTTGACCGTATGCTCCGAGGCATTCTTTTCATGTTTGAGGTAGGATTCAAATTCCGAGAGGCGCCTGTCAAAGGCCGCAGTCCCGGTCTGCTGATCCGGCATGTCTTTCATAGCGTCACCTGTTTCCGATACTCCTCCCATTGAGCCAGTGCCCGGCCATACATCTTCTCCCTCCGCTCACGCCTGGAACGAATCTTTTCGGGAAGTGATGGGAACAGGCTCCAATTGACATTGGAGGGTTGAAATTCCTTATAGGCCTCGTTGGTCACATGCTCCACAAGGGCGCCATGGGCCGTGGCCGGCGGAGGCGGCGACAGGGGTTCCCCCTGGATCATACGGGCTGCAAGAACTCCGGCCAGCCAGCCCATGGCCGTGGATTCCACGTATCCTTCCACACCCGTGATCTGCCCGGCCAGGAAGAGATCTTCCCTCTGCCGGAACTGAAGGGTCTTTTTCAATATTCTCGGCCCGTCCACAAAGGTGTTCCTGTGCACACTACCATACCGCATAAACTCGACTTTTTCCAGCCCTGGAATCAGCCGGAAGACCCTGTCCTGCGACGGATAGGTGAGCTTGGTCTGGAACCCGACCATGTTGTACGCCGCCCCTTCCCGGTTTTCCTTTCTGAGCTGAACCACGGCATAGGGCTGCCGGTCGGTTCTCGGATCGATCAGGCCCACCGGTTTCATAGGGCCGAACAAGAGGGTCTCCCTGCCGCGCTCCGCCATAACCTCGATGGGCATGCACCCTTCAAAATACCTGGGCTCCTCAAAGGGTTCCGCCGGAACCTTCTCCCCGGCCGTCAGGGCTTCATAGAACCGGTCGTACTCCTCCCTTTCCATGGGACAGTTGAGGTAGTCAGCCCCCCCTTTGTCGTAACGGGAAGCCGCAAAGACCAAAGAGCGGTCGATGGATTCCGCATCCAGAATCGGGGCGATGGCATCATAAAAGTGGAGATGCGAGGATCCTGTGAACCGCGTAATGGAATCGGCCATCCGGTCGGAAGTCAATGGGCCTGTGGCCAGGATCACGACTCCCCTTTCCGGGATCTCCGTGATTTCTGACCGCATGACGCGGATACGGGGATGATGCATCATCACTTGAGTAATCTCCTCGGAAAACCGCTCCCGGTCCACGGCAAGGGCCGATCCGGCCGGAACCCGATGGGCATCAGCCGCCCGGATGATCAAAGAACCGGCACGCCGCATCTCTTCTTTGAGCAGACCGACGGCATTGGCGGGGTCCTCGGAACGAAACGAATTGCTGCAGACCAGCTCGGCCAGCCGGTCGGTTTTATGGGCGGGGGTATACCGGGTAGGACGCATTTCGTAGAGCAGGACATGAATCCCCCTTTCAGCAGCCTGGAAAGCGGCCTCGCTGCCGGCCAGCCCCCCTCCGATAACGGTCAGTTCCTGGTTTGCATTATTCATGTGTTATTGTAAGCATATTTTGGCACAAGCGCCAATGTATGCTTCCAAATCGACTGAAACGCCGCTCCATTCCTGATGAATGATGTTGGTGAGAATAGCATATTCGTCTTCCTTGGTTATTTCGTGGTCTTTCCAGTAATCGGTAAGTTTATTACGGGTTTCCTGACCCATCATCCGCTGTTGGATCCACTTTTCGCTTCTGCCGTGCTCACGCCAGTATTTACGGGCGCGATCGAGTGAGCGCGCGGGATCGCTCATATCCTGCAATCGTTCGTATCCCACCTTGGCCAACCATAATTTTATCTGTCTGCTCATTGTAGTGACGGCGGATTTTATAGTTTTCAAAAATGGCTAATGATTTTTCTTGCATACTTATTCTCCTTCCTCGCCGTTGTCCAGTTCCTTGCCCATGCGGTATTTGATTTGGTGTCTGACCCCATTCGTTGGGGAATGCTTCAGCCACTTCAGGTCTAAGGACAACGATATTCGATGACTTACGCAAGCGGCTCGCGTACTTCCCTCGCATGAAGCCTCCCGGGAAGTCTGACAATTTATACTCTGCCCGTAGTAAAGGGGGACAGCGACCGTTATTTAAATGGCCCCTATTTGTTCCTTCCTGTTTGTTCCCCGCCATCGGTTTTATTCCTTTTCCCTCACGATCTCTTGCAACGCAGCGATCAGTGGAGGCAGGTCGTCCGTCACCGTGTCCCACAGCAAATCAAAGTCTATTACATCATACCCGTGAACAAGCCGATTACGCATTCCGATGATCTGCGGCCAAGGAATTTTCGGATTCGCCAATCGTGTCTCCTCAGAGACGCGATTGGCTGCCTCGCCCACAATCTCCACCAGACGCGTCAGCGCCAGCTGCATTACACGATTGCGTCCCAATTCTTCCCGGCTCGAATTGCCCAACAGCTCGACCGCTTCTCGGGCGTGATTGAGCATATCTTTCAGACTGAGCGAGTCGTCACCCTTGCTCATACTGCACCTCCGCCAGGCCCAACACCTCATCACGGAAATGCGGGTTGAGGCCCTTGGCCGTGTGCATTTCCGCCTTGTGGCCCAGCAGTTGACTCAATTCGATTTCCATACCCGCCAACGCAATCAACCCCACTCGCGCGCCCGGCTCGAATTCCACCAGCACGTCCACATCGCTTTCGGGCGTGAAATCATCGCGCAGAACCGACCCGAACACGGCCAAACGGCGGATTTGGTTGCGACGGCAAAACTCTTGGATTTCCGCTTTCGGAATATCAATTTTTATGCTCATTACCACACCTCCACCGGCGCGAGCAAGCCGGAGTGATTGGGAACTAAAGGGGACGGTTCTCTTTATTCTTCCTCCAACCCCTTTGTCTCCCCCGCACCCGCTACAGTTTTCTATTGGTTCTTCTCCTCTACGAGCCATCGGCCATTTAGTGGGTAAAAAGGCCCCTTTTGTTTTCACCCACTATTTTGGAGAAGACCCATCTTTGAGAGCTGCATCTTCAATCTCACGGGCGTATTCACAACTTTTGTTCGGGCAGCCGATATCCTTATGGTATGTCTCCCCCTCCTTGCGGAAACGTTCGATGAGATAAGGGCTGCCGCAGGCAGGGCACGGTTCGTTCAAGGGCCTCTGCTTGCTGTTAAACCGGCACTTGGGATAGTGGCTGCAGCCGTAAAAGGTCCTTCCCTTGAATATCTTCTGAACGACGAAGCCGCCGCACCCCTCCACGGGGCACGGCACACCGATGCTGAGCGGCTTGATATTCTTGCATTTCGGATAGGCGCTGCATCCGAGGAACTTGCCGTATCGCCCATGTTTGACGGCCATGGGCTTTCCGCACTTATCACAGATCTCATCGGTCTTCTCTTCAGGAGCGGTCTTAATCCTGCCGTTTTCATCCTGAACAAGCCTGCGCGTGGTTTTGCATTCCGGATACCGGGTGCACGCCAGGAACCTTCCGTATTTTCCCTGCTTCACCACCATCTCCGCCTGACACTCCGGACATTTCTCATCGGCCTTTTCCACTTTCATAATCTGGATTCGGCCCTCTTCGTCCCTCAGAAAATCCTTGGTGTTCTTGCATTCCGGAAAGGCGGAACAGGCGATAAACTCGCCGTTGTAGCCCCACTTGATGACCATCTTCTTCCCGCACTTTTCACAGATGATGTCGGTATCCTCGAGCTCCTTCTTGATATCCCGCATGGTCACGCGGGCCTTTTCCAAATCCCCGACGAACTTGTCATAAAAGGTTTTCAGGATCACCTTCCAGTTCGACATCCCTTCCTCGATCCGGTCCAGCTCCCCCTCCATGTTCGATGTAAACTCCACATTCAGGATATCCGGAAAGCTTTCAACCAGCAGGCGGTTCACCAACACCCCCAAGGGGGTCGGGTGAAAACGTTTTTCCCGTATTTCCGTATATTCCCGATCCTGGATGGTGGAAAGGATCGCCGCATAGGTGCTGGGACGCCCGATCCCCTTCTCTTCCAGCTCTTTGACCAGGGTGGCCTCGCTATAACGGGGAGGCGGCTCCGTGAAGTGCTGCCTCGGAACAATCTGACGGACATGAAGAAGTTCCCCTTCGTGGAGAGGAGGCAGGACACTCTCCCCTTCCACAGGACCGGTTTCTCCTTCGGCCTCCTCCATATAGAGCGTCATGAACCCTTTAAACCGGATGGCGCTCCCCGTGGCACGGAAGGTAAACTCCTTGACATGGATATCCACGGATACGGTATCCAGGATGGCAGGGTTCATCTGGCTGGCCACAAACCGGTTCCAGATCATCTGATACAAGCGAAAAGGGTCATGGTCCAAGTAGGCTCGGATGGATTCGGGGTCCCGCAGCGAGGAGGTGGGGCGTATGGCCTCATGGGCGTCTTGCGCGCCCTTGCCCTTGGCATACTGCCTGGGACTGTTCGGAAGATATTCTTTTCCAAACCGATCCTGGATCAGCCCCCTCACCTCATTCAGGGCATCCACGGCCACTCTCGTGGAATCGGTCCGCATATAGGTAATCAGCCCGACGTTTCCTTCGTTCCCTACGGGAAGCCCCTCATAGAGTTTTTGTGCGATCATCATGGTCTTTTTGGCTGAGAACCCGAGCTTCCTTGAGGCATCCATCTGGAGTTTGCTCGTGGTATAGGGGGCCACGGGGTTTTTCTTTTTCTGTTTCTTTTCAATGCTGCTTACCCGGAAATCCTGACCCTGGATCTTCTCAATGATGCCTTGGGCCTGCTCCCCATTGGATACCTCCGCTTTGCCTCCGGATATCTTTTGCAGTTTGGCCTCAAAGACCGGCGGCTCCTTGGCCTTAAGCTCCGCCGTAATCGACCAGTATTCCTCGGGCTTAAAAGCCTGGATCTCAACCTCACGCTCACAGACGAGGCGGACGGCCACGGACTGGACCCGGCCCGCAGAAAGACCCCGCCTGACCTTTTCCCAGAGGAGCGGAGAGATTTTATAACCCACAATCCTGTCGAGAATGCGCCGGGCCTGCTGCGCATCGACTCGGTTCTGGTCGATCCGTCCCGGATGCTGAAAGGCCTGGGTGATCGCCTTCTGAGTAATTTCATTAAAAACCACCCGGTAGATCTCCTTGGTCTTGTTTTCCAGGATCTGGGCCAGGTGCCAGGCAATGGCCTCGCCTTCTCGGTCGAAGTCGGGCGCCAGATAGACTGCATCGGCATGCAGGGCTGCGCTCTTGATCTCAGCAAGAACCTTACCTTTGCCTCGGATGGTGACATACTTGGGTTCAAAATTCCGCTCCAGGTCCACTCCGAGTTCCTTTTTTGGAAGGTCCCGTACGTGCCCTACCGATGCCAATACCTTAAAGTTCTTCCCGAGAAACTTGTGAATGGTCTTGGCCTTGGAAGGTGATTCCACGATCACCAGTGATTTTCCCATTCTTCCTCCATTACGTTACGGTCTGATAAAAAGCTTGCCCGGAAGCTGTCTGACCAATCCCTGCATCTCCATTTTCATCAGCAGTGAGGAAATCGCCGCCGGCGCTATGCTGGTCTCCCGGGTCAGCTCGTCGATATGCACGGGCTCCTTGTGGATCAGCTTCAGGATCAGGCGCTCTTCCCGGTCCCGGCCCGCCGAATGCTCTTCAATCTTCGTTTCATGCAGCTTGAGGTACTTTTGGACCTCATCCGGAAACTCCTCGATAATATCCTCGACTCTTTCGACCAGCTTGGCCCCCTTCTTAATGAGAGCGTTGACTCCGGAACTGAGCGGTGAGCGGATGTTCCCCGGAACGGCAAAGACATCTCTTCCCTGCTCCAGGGCAAATTTTGCCGTAATCAGGGAACCGCTTTTTTTCGCGGCCTCAACCACCAGGGTCCCCATGGAGATCCCGCTGATAAGCCGGTTTCTCCGGGGAAAGTTCATGGGAAGAGGGGGAGATCCCAGAGGGAATTCACTCATCAGCGCCCCATGCTCCGCAATCCGATTCCTGAGTTCCCTGTTGTATCTCGGATAGGGATGGTCCAGACCGCACCCCAGAAGAGCGATGGTCCGTCCTCCGGCCATGAGGGCCCCCTGATGCGCCCAGGTGTCGATCCCTATGGCGAGCCCGCTGACAATGGTGATCCCCATGCCGGCCAGTTTGCCTGAGATCATTTCCGCATTCAAACGCCCTTGTGTGGAGGCTGCCCTGGAGCCCACGATAGAAAAGGAAAGCCTGTCCTCCTTCCTGAACGTTCCGAGCAGATAAAGGACCGGCGGAGAATCAGTAATCTGCAGGAGAGACGGGGGGTATCCCGGATCGCCATGGATCAGGATCTTCCCTCCGATCTCCCGAATCCGCTGCTCCTCCTCGTCTGCAAAGCGCGCCGGATCCTGTTCATGGAGCAGACGGCCGGCCATCTCCCGGGTGAGGCCCATGCCCATCATCTTCTCCTCGGTCATGGAGAAGATCCGGCCTGGATCCGAAACCATCCGTATCACCTTCCAAAAAAGTCTCGGCGTCATCCCCTTGGCGGCGTTTAATGCTAAAAAAGCCGAACGTTTATCCATATTCCCAACCCGATAAATCCGAACCTATTTGCCGTAAAGACACGAAGGCACGAAATTTCTCAGTGACTGAAATATCATGAAAGGATTGATCTCTTGATCAAATTTTCATATACTATGATAATTCAAACGGATTGGAAGAGCAAACAAAAAAATGCAACCTTTACCGGAGAGGAAGTGACATGGAACTCTATGAGGCGATACAGAAGAGACGGAGCATCCGAAAATTCAAAGATAAAAAAATCCCTCAAGAGGTCTTGGAGCGCGTACTCAACGCAGCCCGGCTGGCTCCTTCGGCCGTGAACCTTCAGCCGTGGAAATTCATGGTGATACGCGACCCAGGGACACAGAAAGCCCTGGTAGAATGCACTCGGGGAGCGAAACATCTCCACCTGGGCATGGGAGACGCGAGCATTGTGGCCTGCGGCAATGAAGAGGAATGCTATCAGCGTCAAGGCGATTACATGAAGACCTTTGCAATCGATGTCTCCATTGCCCTCGATCATATGATGCTGGCCGCAGCCTCCGAAGGGCTGGGCACCTGTTGGATAGGCGCCTTCAACGAGAAGAAGGTCAAAGCGCTCCTCAATATCCCGGACCCATGGCGGGTCGTGGGGATGACGCCCATTGGATATCCGAATGAAACGCCGGAGTTTAACGGCAGAAAATCCCTGAATGAGATCGTCTGCTATGAAAGATGGGAACCATGAACTCCGTTTAAATGACTGGTTCTTCTCCCGTTTATTGGGTAAAAAGGGTTCGAGGATTCCAGGGTTACGCTTCGCGTGCCCCGCTTTTCTCTATCTTTGCCGTCTGCGACGGCTACTACACTGAGGTATCTTGGGGTCAAGGGGTCAAGTGTTTGTTTTCCAGTGATTTCATCAGATCCTTGAGCATCCGCTCAACCTCTTCAGAAAATCTTTTTGCTGTTTTTTAAATCTCCAAGCATCATTGATAAGACTGGGGCCCTTCCTTTAACTCCTTGTAGTTTTTGAGCACTTCACTTGACCCCTGGAATCCTTGATCCCTTGACCCCTGATGTTTTCACCCACTTTTTAAAGATGATCCAAACGATTCGAACGGCTTGAACCATTCCTTAATGACCCGCCCCGCCGTACAAGAAACATCGGACCCACCGGTTGTTTTCCCTGGGGATCAACGGAGGCGGAAGATGATCGCACGGTTTAAATCTTTCCGGACATCTTGTATGGAACAAACATCCCGGAGGAGGGTTGGAGGCGCTCGGGATCTCTCCCATCAGAGGGACCTTTTTACGCCGGAGAGTCGGATCCGGCACCGGAATCGCTGAAAAGAGCGCCTTGGTATAGGGATGAAGGGGGGATTCATAGAGATCGTTCCGGCCGGCGACCTCCATAATCTTTCCCAAATACATCACGGCCACCCTGTCGCACAGATACTCCACCACACTCAGATCGTGAGAAATAAAAACATAAGTTAGACCGTATCTCTCCTTAAGATCCCCGAGCAAATTCAGGACCTGCGCCCGAATCGATACATCCAGCGCCGATACCGGCTCATCGGCAATGATGATCCGGGGATGAACGGCCAGCGCACGGGCAATCCCCACGCGCTGCCTCTGCCCGCCGCTGAATTCATGGGGGTATTTGCCGTAGTCATCTTCTGAAAGGCCGACGTCCCGGAGCAAGGAGAGGACCTTCTCTGTTCTCTTGTTTTTTGAGAGTTGTCTTAGGTTGATCCTGATGGACTCCTCAATAGCCTCCCCGGCGGTCATGCGGGGATTCAGGGATGCAAAAGGATCCTGGAAGATGATCTGCATCTCGGACCGGATCTTGCGCATATCCGAACGGCTCTTTTTAAGGATATCCTCCTGGTGAAGGAGGATCTCGCCCTCGGTCGGTTCAACAAGGCGGAGGATGCACTTCCCGACCGTGGACTTCCCGCAGCCGGATTCTCCAACCAGTCCCAGGGTCTCGCCTTCATGAAGGGTCAGGTCCACGCCGTCCACGGCACGAACCATCTGCCGCCCCAGTTTCATGAAGCCTCTTTGAATAGGGAAATATTTCTTCAGTCCTTTGACTTCAAGAATGGCCGACAAGATGAACTCCAAATAGAGATCCAGGGTTCAAGGGTTCCAGGGTTCAAGGATTCAAGTGAAATACTTAAAGGCAAGCACAATCTCCAGAGAAAAACACTATAACACCTGAACCCTCGGCCCCTTATGTTTTGAGCACTTCACTCGACCCCTTGAACCCTTGACCCCTCGGACCCTCAGGTTCTTGAAAAGCACTTCACTCGACCCCTGGAATCCTTGACCGCTTGACCCCTGATATTTTCATGACGTGACCACCCCGACATGCTTGAAACACCGGACAAAATGTCCGGATTCCATCTCCACCAGATCAGGGTTCCGCTGCCGGCATTCTCCGGTGACATGGACGCAGCGATCCGAAAACTTGCACCATGGGGCGACATCAATCAGATCCGATACCGTGCCGGGAATGGCCTTGAGACGATCCCTCGCTCCGTGGCTGCCGATGCGGGGAATGGATTGCATCAGCCCGATGGTATAGGGATGACAGGGCCGTTGGAAAAGGTCCACGGTCCGGGCATGCTCCACAACCTCTCCGGCATACATGACCACGGTCCGATCCGCCATTTCCGCAATGACGCCGAGATCGTGTGTGATCATGAGGATGGACATGTCGGATTCCTCACGGATATTGCTCATGAGATCGAGGATCTGGGCCTGTATGGTCACATCCAGTGCGGTCGTGGGCTCGTCTGCAATCAGGATGGAAGGGCTCCCGGATAGGGCCATGGCGATCATCACGCGCTGCCGCATCCCTCCGGAAAGCTGGTGAGGATATTCAGAGATCCGCTGCTCCGGGGAAGGGATCTGCACCGATTTCAGAAGCTGCACGGTTTTATCCATGGCCTCCTTCTTCATGAGGTTCTGATGCGCCATGACGGCCTCTGCAATCTGGTCCCCGACTGTAAAGACCGGGTTCAGGGAGGTCATGGGCTCCTGAAAGATCATGGAGATCCTGTTCCCCCGAATTTTCCGCATCTCCTCGGAATCGAGTGCAAGGAGATTGCGGCCTTCAAACAAAATCTCCCCTGTGACCACCCTTGCCGGAGGCATGAGAAGAAGTCTCATGATGGAAAGGGCCGTTACGCTCTTGCCGCACCCGGACTCCCCCACCATACCGAGAACCTCTCCTTTTTCCAAGGTCAAAGAGAGATGATTCACGGCCTGCACCACACCGGCATCGGTATGAAAATGGATGGTCAGATTTTTGATTTCAAGGATGGGCATGGGATGATGGATTCCATAGGGACGACCCGGGATCGGGTATAACGAAAACAAGAGCCGATGGTTCAGCCGGCTTTTTTGCCTCCGCTCTCGACCAGTCGGAGAAAGGTTGAGGCCTCTCTGTTTTGCGGGTCGATCTGCTGCGCCGTATGCCACTCCTCTACAGCCAGGTCTTTTTTGCCTTGCTTGTAATAGGTCAGGCCGAGATGAAGAAAGACCGGCACATAGGCCGGATTGACGGTTTTTGCCTGCTGCAAATATTTGACCGCGTTGTTCAGATCCCCTTTCTCACGGTGAGCCAGTCCGATTTTGATGAGGATCTCCATAGAATTAGGCCGCATCTTCAATGCCATGAGGTATTCATGGATCGCTTCGTTGAACCAGCCGATCTCATGGTAGGCATCACCGGTTTCCACATGCATCCCCGCCAATTTCCCCTGCACAAATGGATCAATGAAATAAGGGGCGGACTGGACGATATCGGCCGCGTTTTTAAACACGGCTTCGGCTTCTTCAAACTTTCCACTTTCATTGAGGCAGATCACCAGATTCAACGCGGCTTCTGTATAATTCGGGTTGATTTCAAGGGCCTTGCGGAAGGATCGGGAGGCCTTGTTAAACTTGCCGTCCGCATGGTAGATCATCCCGAGTTTACTGTGGACCTCGGCAAGCTTCTCTTCTTGTTCAAGGACCATCTCAAAACACTTTCTGGCCTCTTCGAACTCCCCATGTGAAAAGTGCGTTTTCCCCCGGATGTACATCTCCTGAACGGCTTCTTTCATAGAAGGCTCCTTCTGATGGGTCGCATATGGTCAAACCCTAACCACCAACCAGTAGAGAACACAGAGTATTTCTCTCAGCACTCTGTGGTTTCATCTCTTACCCTTTTTGTGAAACTTTGACATGATCATTCTTTCTGGAATTCTAAACAATTCTGCCGGTGAATGCAACTTTTTTCAGGTTTTCAATAGGGTTCTTCTCCCATCCAGTGGGTAAGAAGGGTTCGAGGATTCCAGGGTTCAAGGGGTCAAGTGAAATACTGAAACGCAAGCAAAATCTCCAGAGAAAAACACTGGAACCCTTGAACCCTAGGACCCTCGGCCCCTTATGTTTTTAGCGCTTCACTTGACCCCTGGAATCCTTGACCCCTTGACCCCTGATGTTTTCACCCACTCTTTTGGAGATGACCTTTTAATATAAACACCCTCCGTGCAGATTCGGGCGGGCCTCCTCACTCAACGGGAAGGCCATGAGCCTTTACAGGAAACATTCACCGGCTCTTCTTTAAGAACCTGAAAAATTCCGATTCCGGGCCGATAAGCAGAAGGGTCTTGTCCGGCAATGATTTTTTATACGCATCCATAGACCGGATGAACTCAAAAAACTCAGGGTCATTCTGAAAGGCCTCCGCATAAATTTTAGTGGCTGAGGCATCCCCTTCGCCTTTGAGCTCCTGGGATTTTCGTTTTGCCTCGGCCAGGATGATGGTCTTCTCCTTTTCCGCCTCGGCCCGGATCTTCATGGCCGCCTCTTCACCTTCGGAACGGTACCTCTTGGCCTCCTGCTCCCGCTCCGCCTTCATCCGGTCATAGACATGTTTCTCATTTTCCGGCGGAAGGTCCGCTCTCTTGATCCGGACATCCACCACTTCGATCCCATAAGAGAGGGCCTTTCGGTTGGTATCCTGTGTCACCGTCTTCATGATCTGGGATCGGTTTTCTGAAACCATCTGGATGAGATCATATTTTCCGAGCTCCGCCCTGAGATTCGAGTAGATAATGTCGTCCAGGCGGGCCTGCGCCCCGAATTCATTCCGCATGGTCTGATAGAACCTCAGCGGGTCCTTGATTCTCCATTTTGCAAAGTTGTCCACCACCAGGTTCTTCTTATCCCTGGTAATGATTCCTTTAGCCGCCGCATCATATTCCAGAATCCGATTGTCAAAAAAGATGACCTGCTGGACAAAGGGGACCTTGACATGAAGGCCTGGGTCATGGATGGTCCGGACCGGCTTTCCCAATTGCACCAGAAGGGCCGATTCCGTCTGATCCACGGTAAAGAGAACCTGGGAGAGGGACAACATGGCCAGGATGATCAGGACGCCGGCCACGGCAGAAAGTTTTTTCATCTCTTCCTCCTTGCTTATGGTTTGGCCTTTTCCTGCCCGCCTTTTTCCATCAGCCGTTCGAGCGGGAGGTAGGGCAACACTCTTTCAGATACGTTCTGATCCAGGAGAACCTTTTCCATCCGGGGAAGGATCTCCTCAAGGGTTTCCAGGTAGATTCTGGTCCTCGTGACATCCTTAGCCTTCTTATACTCGGCAAGGACCTGAAGGAAGCGGCTGGCATCCCCTTTGGCCTCATTGATCTTGGCCTCACGGTAGGCCTGTGCCTCATTGATGATCTGCTGGGCCATACCCTTGGCCTTGGGGAGGATGTCATTTCGGTAACCCATAGACTGGTTCTCGATCTTTTCCTTGTCCTCTTTGGCCGAGGCCACATCCTTGAAGGCGGCGATCACCGGCTCGGGAGGGAGGACATCCTGCAGTTGGACCGCGTCCACCATGATTCCGACCTCGTACCGGTCCAGGATCCCCTGGAGCAGGGTCATGGTATCCTGCTGGATCTGGAACTTTCCCTCGGTCAGAACTTCATCGATCTTATTCTTGCCGACCACCTCGCGGATGGCTGCCTCTGCCGCATCCTTGATGGTCTTCTCCTGATCACGGATGTTGAAGAGATAAGAGACCGGGTCCTGGATCCGGTACTGCACAATAAACTCCAGGGCCACGATATTGGCGTCTCCGGTGAGCATCAGGGCCTCGGCGGGAACCTCCCGATACCGGGCCGGCGAACCGGAGTCGACGGTTCTAAATCCCACCTCCACCCGGTGAACCTTGGTCACCTTGGGCTTGAGCGCCGATTCCACAGGAAAAGGGATATGCCAGTGCGGGCCAGGCTGCGCAGTTCTCACCATCTTTCCGAACCGCTTCACCACCCCCATCTCATCCGGGGCCACAATAAAAATCCCGGATAAAACCCACAAGGCCAGAATCACCATCACGATGGCCCCTGCCCCCGGGATCTTATGCTTCAAAGACTTGAAAGACCGGAACGATTCTTCAAATTTTTTAACCATGTCTTCAATCGGCAGGGGGCCTTCACCCCACGGCCCGCCTCCCGGACTTCCTGGGTTCCACGGCATCAGTCCCTCCTTTCTGAAAAGTCCGGCTGCACCCGGATCCGATCACTTTTTTTTAGTCAACTAACGAAATTGAAATAATTTTTAGATAGTCTAATGGATTGTGAGATAAAGCGCAACAGGTATTGAAGGAATGGGGGTGCGACAAATTTATCAGAAAGCAAAACGGGATATCTATCCGACCTCCATCTCCTTGACGCGGAGTTCGTTCCCGGAGATGAGCTCGGACGAGATGCTCCCGCAATGGGTGCAGGTCATCTTGAATCCGCCGGCATTATATTCGGTCGAACAGGATAGGCATCTGACCTTAAGAGGAATCGATGTAATGGAAAGTTTCGCCCCTTGTGCAAGGGTATCCTGACTTAATTGTTCAAAATGAGTCTGCATTTCCTTGGTATCCAGGCCGCTCAGTTCACCGACCTCAATGACGACCCTGGTGATGCGGCTGGCTCCTTCGGCCTGGGCTTTTTCAATCAACTGTTTTAAGATCTCTCTGGTTACGGTCAGGCCGTCCATCATACCCTTTCATGATGATTTTTTATGGTTCTTCTCCCATCTAGTGGGTAAAAAGGGTTCGAGGATTCCAGGGTTCAAGGGGTCAAGTGAAATACTGAAACGCAAGCAAAATCTCCAGAGAAAAACACTGGAACCCTTGATCCCAAGATGCCTTAGTGTAGTAGCCGTCGCAGACGGCAAGGATAAAGAAAAACGGGACACACGAAGCGTAACCCTATGACCCTCGGCCCCTTATGTTTTTAGCACTTCACTTGACCCCTGGAATCCTTGACCCCTTGACCCCTGATGTTTTCACACACTCTTTTGGAGATGATCTTTTTTGTTATTATTATACCATAAATCAGGGAGACAATCCAATCCCCCGGTATTGCCCAATTTCCGCGAT
>Ga0210054_1000258_pt1 | contig 52796 bp, 43 predicted proteins | sample CryGeymeta201516_FD_185470 | JGI IMG/M metagenome (GOLD analysis project Ga0210054, IMG submission 185470) | Groundwater microbial communities from Crystal Geyser aquifers in Utah, USA - Crystal Geyser metaG 2015-16 (SPAdes) (version 2) | ecosystem: Environmental > Aquatic > Deep subsurface >... | reverse complement strand
CCTACGAAAAGCACTTTGGGGAGAAATAGTCATTGGTGTGTTTTATATTTCATATGGTATCTATAAAGGGCTAAGTGTAATTTTCCTTGATAAAAGCGGGGGTGCCTCAGAAGCATTTTCGAGCGCTATTTTTTACGGAGGAGCCTTTGCACTTTTAGCGTTGTGGTCATACTCTTTTCAAAAGCTGACTCAACGCTAATATTTGTCCGAATTTGCCGCCAAAGAAAAACTTGAAATTGTCAGCGGTGCGGCTCCACCGCCTGCGCCGAGGCTTAGGCGGGTAGGTGCCGCCTTTCCGAATTTTCTCGGGGGGATTTTTTCGGAAAAATGCGTTCGGACTAATTCAAGAATCCTGCACCAAACTATATTCTCCAATCTACGCATATACACCCTTTGCAGGGTGTTTTTTATATGCGGCAGGGGTGTGCTATAGTAGTATTGCGATCATAGCACTATCGCACAAAAACTATGCAACTTACCGATCCCGTTATCACACTCTCACCTATAGCAAAGCGCATGCAGAAACAGCTTGTGAAGCTTGGTATTGGCACAATTGAAGATTTGCTGTTTACCTTTCCGACAAGCTATGAGGACTATACAAAGCGTGTACCGATTTTGGAACTATGCGAAGGAGAGCACGTAACGGTTGCAGGAACGATAGGCGCTCTTACCACGGTGCGTAGCAGGATAAAAAAAATGCTGGTGGTGGAAGCCATGCTCTCTGACGAAACGGGTGCGGTAAAGCTTGTTTGGTTTAATCAGCCGTTTTTGGCAAAGCAGTATCAAGAGGGCGACAGCGTCGCGGTTTCCGGCATGCCGGAGCGCAAGGGTAGGACGTTTATTTTTACGGCACCTATGGTAGAAAAAATTCGTGAAGGAAAAACAAACGTACATACCGGACGCATGCTCCCGTCCTACGCACTCACCGCAGGTTTAACGCATAAGCATATGCGTTTTTTTATTGACTGCGCGAAATCTCTCATACCGGATATTAAGGACTGGCTGCCGGACAAGGAACGTGAGCATGCAAACTTGCCCAAGCTTAAGGACGCGGTCGAAACGCTGCATTATCCGGAAGATACGGAGTCAGTTGAACGCGCGCGGCGGCGCATACAATTTGATGCATTACTACTCCTACAACTTTATCGCTTGCGTCAAAAAAAAGAGCTTCATGCGTTTTCTGCTCCAGCCGTTCCTTTTCAGCAAGAAGCAACCAATCATTTTGTAAAAATGTTGCCTTTTGTACTCACCAGCGCGCAAAAAAAAGCCGCATGGGCCATCATGCGGGATATGGAACAACCGCACCCCATGAACCGTTTACTGGATGGGGATGTTGGGTCGGGGAAAACCGTGGTTGCGGCATTGGCGATACTGCAAGCGGTTCTTGTCGGCAAGCAAGCGGCGATCCTGGCGCCAACCGCGATACTTGCAGAACAGCATTTTGCGACGCTTGTAAAATTGTTTGCACATACAGCGCATCCTCTCGCGCTCGTTACACGGGAACATTGCGCATACGCGCGCCTTGGCATATCAGAGGATGCGCACCTTCGGAAAGCGCAACAGATGATCGCGGACGGGACAGCAGCTATTGCCATTGGCACACACGCATTATTGGAGAAGGGCGTACGATTTCATGAGCTTGCACTTGCCATTATTGACGAGCAGCATCGGTTTGGCGTTGCCCAGAGGAAAGTGCTGCGCGAAAAAATGCACCACACGCAAACACTACCTCATCTCTTGTCCATGACCGCAACACCCATTCCGCGAACGCTCGCGCTTACCGTGTATGGCGATCTCGCGCTCACTGTGCTAGATGAGCTGCCCCAAGGCCGTAAACCCGTTGAAACCTCGCTCGTCGCGCCCAAACAGCGGGAGGACGCCTACGCATTCATGCGACGTGAATTGGATGGCGGCGGACGTGCGTTTGTCGTGTGTCCTCTGATTGACCCATCAGACGTGCTTGGGTCAGCTTCGGTTATGGAAACCTATGAGCGGCTGGGAAACGGCGCATTTTCCGGCTACCCTCTCGGCATGCTGCATGGTCGCATGAAGCAGGAAGAAAAAGAAAGTGTTTTAAAAAAATTCATATCGGGAGAGATTATGGTACTGGTTGCAACGTCAGTGGTTGAGGTCGGGGTAGATATCCAAGAAGCGACGGTTATGATGGTGGAGGGTGCCGAACGGTTTGGCTTGGCGCAGCTCCATCAATTCAGGGGTCGGGTTGGCAGGTCAGACAAGCAAAGCCACTGCTTTCTTTTTACCGACAGTTGGTCGTCCGTAACACGCACGCGTCTTGCCGCGCTTGTCGCAAGTACGAATGGATTCATGTTAGCGCAAAAAGACCTGGAATTGCGAGGTCCGGGGTCATTTGCCGGTGTGGCGCAGTCCGGCTTCTCCGATACACTGGCACAAGGACTGACAAACTCCAAACTAATTGCTGAAACACATAGCATCGCGGATGATATTTTGGAAATACTGGATCGTTACCCGCGCGTTGCCGAAAGAATGCAGGCGTTTGGCAAAAAAGTTCACCTGGAATAACTCAAAACTTATAAACCAGTGACCAATATGCATATATGACAGGCGATCTCGTACAGTATGTTTATCTGATTAAGCATTATTGACAGGAATTTGGTATTTTGCTATAATCTTTCCAATACCTCGATCCTTCTGGGAGAGGGAGGAGGGATTCCACAGGGAGGTACCATGGAGCCAACAACAACTTCACCCGCAGTACAACCACGAAGCACTCGTACTCGTAAAACGCCCATCGTCTATAATGGGCAAAGGGTATGCAGCATGTGTTACGTGCATTTTCCACTCGCAATGAAGTACCTATGCAGTCCAAAGGGAAGGAAGCAGTACACCTGTATTTGTGGGCAGCGGTATATCTGCTCGCCGAAGGACTAAATCACAACCATCTCATCACCACCTCTCCCACTATTTTTAAAACCCCTCGGTCTTTATGACGAGGGGTTAGTTTTTTCTATTACGCACATGATGGATACCCTGTCTTTTACCAATCCCCCAAACCACGGCCGTGGTTTGGGGGATTGGTGTAAAGCGTATATTTGCTGTCACACACTCGCACATTCTAGGGTATATGATTGACGCTTCATGGTTTGAGCGCGAGCGCGAGTTCCTGAAGCGTTGCAATTGTCCGAAGACCAACCGTTTTTACTGCGGGGAGCTTTTGCTTTGGCAACCATACGTCGGTTATACCCATCCGTTCCAGTTCTTTGATACGGAGATCCAGATGCGTTACCGGACGCAATTCACCCGAGAGTCCCAATTCGCCCAGTATCGCGGTGTACTTGGGTAACGCACGATCCTGAAAGGCGGATATAATGCTCACCGCAATTGCGGCATCGCTTGCGCGTTCGCGCACCTCAAGTCCTCCCGCTGCATTCACAAACACATCCTGGGATCCCAAGGGCAGCTTCAGTTTGCGGGAGAGCAGCGCGATGATGAGCTGCATACGTGAAGCGTCCACGCCCGAGGCTCTCCGTTGCGGCATGCCATAGGCGGTTTTGGTGATGAGCGACTGGATTTCGCAGGCAAGCGCGCGCGTGCCATCAATGGTTGCGGTTATAACCGAACCCGCGGGAAGCGCCGTTGGATGTTCCAAAAAGTGGGCGCCAGGATTTTGCAGGGGAATAAGTCCTTGCACTTCCATGGCAAATACGCCAATTTCTCCCGTTGCGCCAAAGCGGTTTTTTGCGGCGCGCAATATACGGGTTGCACCATCCTCGCGTGTTTCCAAATAAGCAACACAGTCAACCAGATGCTCAAGTGTTTTTGGGCCTGCAACTTGTCCATCCTTGGTGACGTGTCCCACGAGTATCAACACGATACTCTGTTCTTTTGCTATCGCAACAAGCTGCGCAGTGATGGCGCGTACCTGCGAAAGCGACCCGGCCTCTCCCGCGACAGCCGCATCAGTGAGCGTTTGGAGTGAGTCCACAATGGCAATGGAGGGGTGTTCTTTCACCAAAAGCGCTTTGACGCTTGCGAAGTCATGAACATGGACAAAGGCGAATTCGCACGCCAAACCCAGGCGCTTTGCGCGCAAACTCACCTGCGCGCCGGACTCTTCCCCGGAAAGATAGAACACGCGGGCGTCGCGCGCATGGAGCGACTGCGCCATTTGCAAAAGGAGCGTGGATTTTCCCACACCTGGTTCTCCGCCAATAAGCACAACCGATCCCGGTACCAAACCACCGCCCAATACTCGGTCAACTTCGGTAATGCCGGTTATGAGACGATCGTGTACCGCGGTTGCAAATGAGGCAAGCGGCGCAGCCTCTGGAGCCTCGGCAATAGCCGCAGCGTCTGGCGTGGCGGCAATGACGGTGCTCCAGCCGCCGCACTCTCTACAACGTCCTTGCCACTTGGCATACTGCGTGTCGCATTTGGTGCACCAAAAAGCTGCCGTTGCCATAGAAGTTATCGCGCAAGCTCCGCGTCAATAATTTTTTGAAACGTTGCAAAGTCTTGCGCGCCTATGACTTCCTGATTATTTACAAAGAAATATGGGGTTGAGTCAACGCCGTGGCGCATACCTTCCGTAAGTGAATCTTCAATTACCGCAAGTGGCGCATCGGGCCGATTGAGGCATTGCTGAAACATTTCCGTATCCAACCGCAACTCTTCCGCAAAGCGCAAAAAATCGCTCAACGCGCGCGTGTCTTGGTCCGCGTACAGCGCATCTTTATAAAGAAAGAAAGCGTCTTGGGCAAAGGCACACCGTGCGGCAACATGCGCGGGGAGCGTGTTCGGATGGAGTTCCACCAGGGGGAAATCTTTCCACACGAAGCGCACATTATTGCCGTACGCTGTGGCAATTTTATGGAGAGTTTGCTCAACATCCTTGCAATATGGGCAGTCAAAATCGCTAAATTCAATGAGTGTTACGGGTGCATCCGCCGGACCGAAAACGGGGTCGGTCGGCGAAACTTCCGGTGCGCCAACCGGATGCGCTTCTATAATTAGTGGATCATCGGACGGCGTTGCTGTGCGCTGCTGCGCTGTAGTACCCTGTTGCTGTTGCGCGGCGGGTACGCGGTTTGCGGTACGCAGGCTGCCGACCGCAACGAATAACCCCACGAACAGCAAAAGGGAAACAATGATAAAAACGCGCGAGGAGATTGAGGAAGATGTTGGTTGGGACATACTCATTGCAGCCGCATGGTATGGAGGCGGCCTGTTTTTCGGTCAGTGAAGTAGAGCAAACGCTGGTCGCCGGTAACGATAAGCTGCTCAATTGCAACAGCGACATCCGGTTTGCCCACAACGGACTTCACGCCGTTTGTAAGATTTATTTTATACACTGTATCAGGTATGTCGTAACTCAATTCTTCATAGAGGCCTGCCTGTTCAGGGAGAGAGTCCGGTACCGCGCAGTAGAGCGTTTTCGTATCGCCGAACGTGCATTTATCCGCCCACGTGGCAAGACCCAGATCATGCCGGTTATTGCCGATCGCATCGCCTTGCGCGTCTACTACCCACAGCTCGGGGCGAAAACCGGTGGCGCTCGTATACGCGCTGTAGATCAGCTGCGCGCCATCCGGCTTCCAGATGCTGCGGATATCCCGTCCTTCAACGAGCGTCAGTTTGAAATTTTCCTGATTGAGGCCGAGGAAAAACAACTTTTGCTCATCAAAACCTTTAGCTTCCCTATAGGTACCGATCATTTGGTTGTTCGGCGACCAGTTGATGTCCACGCGATCCGCGTTTTCACCAAGTGCCTCAACTACGCGCGCACCGGTGCCGTCGGCATTTGCTACGAACAGCCAGGTGTTTTCTGGTGTCGTGCCAATGGATTTTCCGGCTATTTGTGCGCTGTCCGGAGAAAAAGAGAACTCTTCCCAGTGTTTTGGCAGGGTAATCTGCCTTGCCGTAGTAAAATCGTAGACCACGTTGCTGCCGTCGGGATATTCTAGAATCGCCTTGGCGCTCATCTTGTCCCACGTAACCTTTTGTACGTTGTGAAAGACCTCGCCGGTGAGCTCATGAATGTCGCCTCGCGCATCAACGCGGTAAAATTTTTCATTAATGCGGTCATAGTACTGCACATCGCCCGATGCGTTGAGCGCAAGCGCATCGGAAATAGTCCGGTTGATGGTTGGTGTCTGCGTTATGCCGCCGCGCGCTATCAGGCTTGACCCGAGCTGATCCGCGCCTCCGGAAGTTACGGGTACGGTCGTGGTCGGCACGCCCGTTACCACTTGCGGTCCCGACCCTCCGGTTCCGGGAAGCGTGCCGCCTCCGGTTGCGGGAGGTTGTTCGATTACCGGAGCGATAAATGTTCTGAAAAAAAGCAGATAGAGCAGGAATGCAAAAAAAGCTGCGGTTGCAACCAGTAGCACGGCGAGGGCTACTTTGCGGTAATCAAGTTCGGGGAGATGCATAGGAGAAACGTGATTTACAAATAATCGTGGAGCGTTAGTTTTGGCGTAAGCGCGCGATCCGTTCCTCAATAGGTGGGTGCGTTGAAAAGAGGCGGGCAAGGCGGGGCGCGGCTCCGCCAAAAGGATTGGCAATAAACAAGTGTGCCGTTCCCGCGTTCGCGCGCGCCAAGGGGGGGCCGCCCGCAATTTTTTCCAGTGCGCGCGCGAGTCCCTCGGGATAGCGCGTCAGCAGCGCGCCGGAACTATCAGCCAGAAATTCCCGCTTGCGTGAAATAGACAACTGAATCAGCTGCGCGGCAAGCGGCGCAAGCAGGGCGGCGAAAATACTCAAAATCAGCAGCAGCACACCCGCACGCCCGTCGCGCGACCTGCGGCTGCCGCCAAAATATTGCGCGCGCAACAGCACATGCGCCAATATGCCGATAGTGCCAACGAGCACCAACACCATCATCATGACCCGTATGTCGTAATTTTTTATGTGCGAGAGCTCGTGCGCAATCACCCCCTCAAGTTCTTCATTTTCCAGTGCTTGTATGATTCCCGTGGTAAGCGCCAGTGATGCGTGTTGCGGATCTCTCCCCGTTGCAAAAGCATTCAGCGCAGGGTCGGTGATGATATGGATGCGTGGCATAGGAAGACCCGAGGCAATGGAGAGATTTTCAACTAAACGATACACGTATGGATTATCGTCTTTGGTGATGGGCTTGGCGCCGCTCGCGGTAAGCGCCACCGCATCGCCTTTGTAGTAGCTGAAAATGGTTGTGCTCACCGCGAACAAGAGTGCGATTACAAGGAAGAGATATCCTTCGCCGAAGATCGTATCAAACAACCAACCAAGCGCGGAAATGATTGTTACGAAGAGTGCCATCAATGCAAGTGTCTTTTTCTTATTGACGTCTATTTCCTGGTACAGTGCCATAGGCAATATGCATCTCCCGGATCCTTAAAAGTTTACTTTAACCGCTTCGCGTTCCTCCGCCTTGTCTATCTCAAAAAACGCAACTTGCACAAAATGAAACACTTGCGCAAACAGAGAATTCGGAAAGACCTCTATTTTGATGTTGTAATCCCGCGCCATACTGTTGTAGAAACGCCGAGCTGCATGAATCTTGTTTTCGGTATCTGCAAGTTCATCTTGTAGCTGGGAAAAATTCTGCGTCGCTTTGAGGTCGGGATAATTTTCCGCAACCGCGAACAAAGATTTGAGTGTCGCGCTTAACGCATTCTCCGCTTGCGCTTTTTTTGCAACATCGGTTGTTTGCACAGCGGCCGATCGTGCTTGTGTTACCTTTTCAAACAACCCCGATTCGTGCTTGGCGTACGCTTGTACTGTCTTCACGAGGTTGGGGATGAGATCGTAGCGGCGTTTCAACTGGACTTCAATGTCCGCGTACCCTTCACGGGTGCGCGTGCGGGCGCGTACCAGGCTATTGTATATGGCGATAATCCACAGTATGACTGCGGCGAGTATGGCTAATACGAACCAAAGAGAAAATTCCATAAGGCGTGGAAGTGATGAAGTAAAGATATGTGTAGTATACCACAATATGTACGATATGCAAAATTCATAGCACGACCATACTTTGCGCCACACAGCGTGTTGCGCATCTTGCGATGTGTATGTTGGTAGTGTTACGTCTATCTGATCGTAACTTCGGTGTTGTGGAGAACTTACATTTTGTGCTGAAAAGTGTTTTATGGTATAGTAAAAAACATACAACACATACAACTATAAACTTTTTTGGCAGAGATTTTTCCTGCCACCGAAATGTCTTGTCGGGTTATTCTTACGCTCTACCTCATATGTCCCTACTCTCTTCACGGGCAAGTTATTTGGGTGTTGATATCGGCAATGCGAGTATTAAAGTTGTTGAGCTGAAAAATCAGGACGGCAGGCCGCAGCTGGTTACCTATGGTTTTAGCGAAACACCGGTTGCCGACGCAAAATTGGGAACGGATAGCAAAGCGATAGACCGTCTCAGCGAGTTATTGAGTGAGGTGTGTAGCCGCGCGCGCATTACCACAACCAAAGTCATTATTTCCCTTCCGACCTTTTCGGTTTTTAGCTCCGTCATTACCCTTCCCAAAATGTCCAAAAAGGAACTGGAATCCGCGGTGCACTGGGAAGCGAAAAAGGTTATACCACTTCCCCTGGAGGAGATGAACTTGGTTTGGGAGTTGATCAACCTGCAACCGGGCGGAGGACATGCGCAAGCGGGGCGGCGGGGATTTTTTAAGTCAAGAAAAGCGGGTGCAAGCGATGCAAAAGATAGCATAACACCAAAAGAAAAGTATCAGGAGATACTGCTCACGGGGGCGCCAAAGACACTGGTGAAGCGCTACATTGACATTTGCCAGAAAGCCGGACTGGATTTGTTGAGTTTGGAAACTGAAATTTTTGCGCTTGCCCGATCGCTCGTTGGTAGCGATCCGGAAACAACCATGATCGTTGATATTGGAGCGGTTACCACGAATATCTCCATTGTTGTCAAGGGCATCCCGTTTCTCAACCGGAGCATTGAGATAGGCGGTTCAACCATTACGCGCGCCATTGCCAATAGTCTGAATATCAGCCTGGATCGCGCAGAGCAGTTTAAGCGCGATGTTGGTGTCGCTGCCGCTATACCGGGAAGCGTGAATTCCTTCCCCAAGACCATTGAAACCGTCATCAACCCCATTCTGCAGGAAATTCAATACTCACTCAATCTTTTTCAAAGTCAGTATGAGCAGAGGTATCATGGCAGCGCAACATCCGAAGCGTACTTCGCAAGGGTAATTGTGGACGGTGCGAGAAACAATACCAAATCATCGCAAAAGGTTGTGGCTGCGGATACCGCGCATACCAAGCGCAAAAGCAGTGTTGACCGCATCGTGCTCACCGGCGGCGGCAGCTACCTGATCAATTTGGAGTCGTACATTGCCGATCGTACCAATTTGCGTGTTTCAATAGGCGATCCTTGGGCGCGCGTCATCTACCCCGAAGATTTGAAGCCCATTCTCCATGAAATCGGTGCGAAATTTGCCATAAGCGTCGGGCTTGCCATGCGCGATATCGTCTAAATTCTCAACTATTTTTCCATGTCGTCAGTAAACTTGCTTCCCGAAGAGTTGCGTAAAAAGGAGAGGCTTGAGCTTGAGCGCGCCAGAAAAAATCGGAAGCGCGTATCATTGCGCATGACCAATCCCGCGAGGATTGATCCATCGGCAAAGCGTCGATTTAAAATCATACCCTCGTTTTTCAACAAGCGGAAGCATGAAGGAAATACCGCACGTTCCGCGGTCGATCGGTATGGTTTACGCGTAACTGCCGTGGCCGATGCTGTCGAACAACACTTGCCAAAAAAATCGGAGAAGATTTTCGGTATCACGCTAGGAAGAAGAAAAGATACCAAGGAGCAGCGGAGTTCGCAGCAAGTGAACGCGCATACGCTCTATACGGATATCGCGGGCCGCACGAGCCTTCATCGGGAAAATGACGCGCGCCGCGCCGATGCTTTAGAGGAGATTTTCCGGAAGCGTATTCCTGAAACTCCGGCAGATGCCACAAGTTTGAGGGGCAGGAAAAGGGAAAAACAACAAAAGAAAAAAGTTAGCATGTTTGTCCCGCGTCAGCGAAAAAAATCCGGCTACCCCGTCTACGTTTTTCAGGTTCTTCAAGCGCATCATTCATGGTGGTTTCGCCTACGCGCGTTGTTGCATGCGGGAACCGGAGAGACGCAACCCATCCTCCGGCAGCATAAGGAATCAAAAGTCAAAGTGCCAGCTTCGCAACCTCCGCGTGGGCGTGTCGGGGCAGACGAGCAATTGCAGAGCCGCGCAACGGTTCTCGCACGCAAGTCGCAAGGCGCATGGTGGCGTCGCTTATTTTCCCGACATAAAAAGACACAGTCGCTCGCTGTCGTGGCAACAGGACGGCACAACCTGCACAGCGAACGCGCAAAAGCGGCATTGCCCATAGTTGTTCCGCAAACCGCGCATCCACACTTTTGGCGCGCGTGGTTTACTTGGGACAAGAAAGTAAAAAGTGAAAGCCGCTCTCTTGATGGAAAACCGATGCAGGGTAAAAAAAGTCTGGTTGAACTTCTAGTTACCAAAGATCGGCGCGATGCGCCGAAGGACACACAGGTAACACCGTTTCCCAAGACGATACCTACGAAGCGAACGGTGTTGTTGACCTCGCAAACCAAGCGCGGGGCAATCTTGAGCAAACTTTTCCCCTATACCGTGCGCATGATCTCCGAGGTGAAAGAGCGCAAGCAGATACGGCTCACCGCATCTCCCAAGTCGATAAAAACACCCCGCAAGAAGAAACCATTTACCGTAAATTTTGTTAAAGGGCAATTTCTGAAGCTCTCGCCACGAGAGCTTGAACGAAGATTTTTAATTCTGCTGTGGTCAACAATTTGCACTGTATTTTTTCTTGTCTTGCTGTACGGTGGTCTACAGGGGTACCGTCTCACCATCCTCACTCACCGTCAGGTGCTGCTGCACGACTATGCGCGGTACACCGAAAATCTCGCCGCGCTTGAGGTGCGGAAGGAATCCGTTCTCGCGTTCCAAAATAAACTGCAGACGATTGCGGATGCGCTTGACACACACATTTACTGGACGAAATTTTTTGACGCTCTTGAAGCCACAACACTGCCGAACGTTTTTTACGAAGGCATTTCAGCTACAACCAATGGCAGTATCATACTCAACGCGTCAACCGACTCGCTGACGAGCGTTGGCGAACAGCTTTTGGCGTTTGAAGAGGCGACAGACTTTGTTCGGAACGTGACTATCAACAACGCAACAGTGAGCGGCACGGAAGACCCGGACGCGCAAAGCGGGGGAGAAACCGTGCAATTCAGCATCCAATTGGAAATTCAGCCGGACATCTTTTACAAGTATGCAGTGACTGCTTCATCTCTAGCACGTCCATAATTTTTCTTCTATGAAAGAACAAGTGCGCATTATGCATTTTACCGGAGACGCCAAGGAGAAGCAGGCAAAGTTTACCGACCATCTTTATTGGTTTGGCTTGCAGGCGATGACAGGTTATTTTTTCGTGACACTCGGGGTGGTGGTGGGTATCACGCTGATCAGTGGCTTTTTGTTTCTCCTGCGTCCCGAGTATTTCAATATCCATACGACGCTGCGATCATCAGCTGAGGTGTTGGAGAGTGAAGTGGCAAACTTACAAGTGCAGGAAAATTATACGGAACATCTTATTGGAACGTATGAAAAGCTTGCGCGAGGGCAGGAGGAAAAAATTGCGCGCGTAGTTCCCGAAGAACTTACCTCCGCAGATCTCTTTTTCATGTTGGATGATTTTGCATTGCAGGCAGGCATGCGCATTCAAAACATTTCCCTGACTGACGCGGAGGCGCGTACGCTCGCAACCGTTCCCGACCGGAAGAGCGGCGTGGCGGCGGGTGCGAACGCGCCGTCATCACCAGCATCGTTTGCGGTGCAGAAACAGCTTTCCATCACGCTTGCTCCTGTAGCCGCAACGGAAGGAGGCATCTCCTATCCGCAATTCAAAAATTTTCTTGGCGTCATTGAAACACATACGCCGCTTTTTGACTTACCGCTGGTTTCCTTTACGCCGGGCCAGCAAACACTCACCGTAACGCTCACGACGTACGCCATGCGCTAACATGCCCCCCTATGACCAAGTTCACATTCTTAGCACCTTCCCGCACTAAAAATATTCTCCTCGCGGCAGTGAGCGCGGTGTGTCTTTTGGGGACGGTGATTTTTGCAGCGATCCAGCTTGGGCTTTTCTCCCCGACTCCTTCAGGAGCGCAGTTTGCAGGGGTTGTGCAACTCACGCCGGAGATGCTGCAAAAACTCGCGGCTTTGCCTCCGGAAAAAATTCAGGAGTATGCGCAACGCGCCCAACAAGGCTTGACGGCGGGAGACTTGTTGGGGCTGCTTGATCGGGAAGCTACGGAAACCCAAGTCAGAGGAGGATCTTTTGCCATCTTAACCGATTCTGACTATCTGCATCTCCGTGTTGAGACGCCGCGCGGGTATGTGGTACAAGAGGATATTCGCGCGCAGGCGGCGAGTGCAATGGATGCGCTTTCCGCTCCGGATGCGCTGGACGAGCAGATCGGGGGTACGATAAGCATCTTTTGGCAGGAACCCCTCTATCCGCATGGTACGCAGATAGGAATATATCGTTCACCCGAGCGCGGTGTTACCGGTATCCGGGTCGCAGCCGTTCCCGCAGGTACGCTCTTTTATGAAGATCAGGGTCTGAAAAATGACACGTGGTACTATTACACCCTGACGCGTATCACGCCGCAAGGAACGGAGTCCACACATTCACGGGAAACGGGCGTGCGTCCCAGCGATCTTCTCGCGCCTCCGCAACCGAGAAATATCTTGGTGCGCCCTCAAAGCGACGGAACCGTGGATGTACGTTGGGATCTGGTCTCAACCGCAGATCTTGCATACTACGAAGTGTACCGCTCAATGCAACGGGGTATTTTGGGCAATCGTATTGCGCAGGTGGAGCTTCCAGCAACGTCATGGCACGATGAACGAACCGTCACCGGAGAAACGTATTACTACACGGTCGTTGCGGTGGACGAAAACGGCAATACCTCGCCGCACGATCTCGTACGTACGGGGAACCCGAATCCTTTTCTGGAAACACTCACCAACTTGCCTTAATATGCTCCTACCGGCGACCAACCAACAACTCTTTGACGAACTTACGAGGCGTAACATACTCACGCCTGACCTTGCGCGGACACTCGCAGCGACGCTCGCGAGAGACGGCGGCTCGCTTGAGGACACACTCATTAATCAGGGAATTATCGGGGGTGAAGATTTGGCGCGTCTCATAGCGGAAGTGGTGCATATTGAATACGCGGACTTGCGTACAAAAAATATTCTTCGGGAGGTGCTCACTATCATACCGCGAAAAGTTTCGCAGAATTACGGTGTCGTGTGTTTTGCCCAGGATGACGTGGAACTTTCCATCGCGTTGCGCAACCCGCACAATTTTCAGGCGCTGCAAGCTGTTGAGTTTTTGGGAAAAGAGCAGGGCAAGCGCCTTCGCTATCATTACTGCTCGCAGGAGAGCTTCAATGCCGCCATGCGGCAGTATCAAACGCTCGGAGGAGAGGTTGAGGAAGTGCTTGACGTTGTTGAAGGAGATTTTGAAGAGAGCGTCAAAGAACTTGAGCATAAAACCGAAGATCGCAAGGAGTATGACACCATCAAGCAGGCTCCGGTTTCCAAAATCGTTTCGGTGATCATTCGTCACGCGGTTGAGGGGCATGCGTCTGACATTCATGTTGAACCGATGGCAACCGAGAGCCGGGTGCGCTACCGCATTGACGGTATTTTGCATACATCGCTTATTTTGCCGAAGTACATTCATAATGCGATGATAGCGCGTATCAAGGTGCTGGCAAACCTCAAACTTGATGAAACACGCATTCCCCAGGATGGGCGCATACGTCTGACGCTTGACGGGAAAGACATTGATTTCCGTATTTCCATACTGCCGCTTACCGTTTCAGAAAAAGTTGTCATGCGTATTCTTGATACCAATCAGGGATCGTTAACGTTTGAAAACATAGGCTTTGATGGCCGCGCGCTTGAAATCATCAAGAAAAACATTACGCGCCCAAACGGCATTTTTTTGGTAACTGGTCCAACGGGATCGGGAAAATCCACCACGCTATTTTCCGCGCTTTCGGAACTGAATAAAGAAGATGTTAATATTTCCACACTTGAGGATCCGGTTGAATACTTTATCAGAGGCGTCAACCAAAGCCAGGTGCGCCATGAAGTCGGCTTTACGTTTGCGAGCGGGCTGCGCGCACTCTTGCGGCAGGATCCTGATATCATTATGGTGGGCGAGGTTCGCGACAATGAAACCGCCGAACTTGCTATTCATGCCGGGTTAACCGGACACTTTGTACTGACCACGCTCCACACTAATGACGCGGTCGGCGCCATTCCGCGCCTCATTGACATGGATGTTGAGGTGTTTCTTCTTGCCTCAACGCTCAATGTGGTGCTGGCGCAGCGTCTTGCGCGCCGCATTTGCACCAAATGTAAAAAAGAGGCGCATATTCCCGAATCAACACTCAAGACGATGGAGGGACCGCTTGCGGAACTGCGCGGCATTATAGGAGACGAAGTGCCAAAAAATCAGGTATACTATGAAGGCAAGGGATGCGTGCATTGCGGCAATTCGGGTTACAAGGGCCGCGTTGCGATTGTAGAGGTGGTGGATGTTACCGATGCGATGCGGAAAATCATGATTGCGGGGTATCATGCGGATGAGGTAAAAAAAGAGCTTACGAAGCAAAAATTCACCAATTTGTTTCAAGACGGTCTTCTTAAAGCCCTGCACGGTATTACGACTTTGGAAGAGGTGTTGCGGATCACGAAAGAATAATCATTTACTTACTACTTACCTGCCGACAACGTACAACAGCGCAACATAGAAAGGATGTGGACAGTCAGTTGTGCATTGTGCGTCGCGCGTTATGAAGTGTATGTCTAAAAAAATGCTCCCCACCATTCTGCTCGTTGAGGATGATACGTTTCTCATCGGCATGTATGCCACGAAACTCCAACTGGAAGGCTATAAAGCCGTGTTAGCGTCCGATGGCGAAAAAGCGTTGGCGCAGGCGAAAAAGAGCAAGCCCGCGCTAATCTTGCTGGATATTTTACTGCCCAAGAAAAACGGTTTTGAGGTGCTTGAAGCACTCAAAAAAGATCCTGCAACCAAAGCCATTCCGGTCATTCTCCTCACCAACTTAAGCCAGCGCGATGATGTCAAAAAGGGATTGGATTTGGGTGCTGCGGATTATCTGATTAAAGCGCATTTTATGCCGAATGAAGTGGTGGAGAAAATAAAGAAACACTTGAAATAACCCGCAACCTGCTCTTACAACATCATTGAATAAATCTTACCCTGCATGTTGTGAGCCGTCAGTTGTCAGTTGAAGTATGCAATCAGCGCAACAAATCATTCTTGAACGTCTTTTGACGACCGCTATGGGTCAGAAAGCGTCCGACGTGCACTTTACCGTCGGCAGCCAGCCGGCGGTACGCGTGGACGGGCAGCTTCGGCTCTTGTACGAAGAGCAAATTTTACAGGAAGAGTTTGTGCAGGGCATTGTGCAGTCGCTCTTGAAGCCGGAAGATCTCGCTATGCTTGCAGAGAAAAAAGAAGTAATAATTGCCTACACTTTCAGCAACCATATGCGCGCGAAAGTGCGCGTCTTCATGCAGCAAGGATTTCCGTCCGTTATTTTTCAGCTTATGCCATCGCGCCCCCCGCAGCTTGCTTTACTTGGCCTTCCGGAAAGTGTGCAGAAGATTACCCAAGTGAAAAAAGGCCTCGTCATCATCACCGGGCCTTACGGATCGGGGCGCAGTACCACCGCATTGGCGATCCTTGAGGCTATCAATAACAGCCGCGCCGCCTACGTCATAACCCTTGAAGCGCCGGTTGAGCAAGTATTTGCCGACAAAAAGAGCGTCATTGATCAGCGGGAAATAGGCAAAGATACGCCGAGCTTTGCCGCGGGACTCGCCCACGTGGCGCATGAAGATGTGGACGTGCTCTTTGCGGACGGTATTTCCGAAAATGCTGACGTGCGGACGATTATGGAAATCGCGCAGGGTACCACCCTCGTGTTGCTGACGCTGCATGCGAATAATACACTTCTTGCCATTGATACGCTCATGCAAGCGTTTCCCGAATCACAACGCGCATACGCGCGCGCGCTGCTCTCGGAGATTCTTGTTGCCGTAGTCGCTCAGCGCCTGATATCGCAAACGGGAGGCGGAAGACTTGTCGTTGCCGAGGTGTTGTTGGGAACATCGGCTGCGCGCGCACTTCTGCGCGAAGGGCGTGTGCAGCAACTTGCAACCATTCTGCAAACATCGCGCGAAGAGGGTATGACGACACTGGATCGCGCGCTTGCCGATCTCGTGCGGTCCGATCGTATCTCGCGGGAAACGGCTTTTGCCAACGCGCAGGACGAAGGTGTGTTCCAGTCGCTTCTGAAGAGATAAACACCCCTTGGCGCATGATCATGTGTGGAGTTATTTCTATGCCTGTCTATTCATATAAAGCAACCAACAACGCGCGGCAAGTTGTGGAAGGAACGGTCAAAGCGCCGACGGAATCCATTGCGGCCGAAGTACTGTCGGACTACGGTTTGAATACGCTCGTGGTCAAAGAAATAGGCGGCATCAATATCCTGCAGAGGGTGTCGCATATTCTGCAGCGGGTTTCAACCAAGGATCTGGTCATATTTTCCCGCCAGCTCTCGGTGATGATTTCCGCCAACATGCCAATCGTACAGGCGCTGCGCAGTCTCATCAAGCAAATCCGCAATCCCAAACTCAAAATCATGATTACGGAAATTGCGGACGAGGTGGACGGCGGCGCAAAACTCTCCCAAGCGCTGGGGCACTACCCCGAAATCTTTGATGATTTTTTTGTGAACATCATCCGTTCGGGGGAAACTTCGGGAAAACTGGACGAGGTGCTCACCTATCTCGCGGATCAAAAAGAAAAAGACTATGACCTCATGAGCAAAATCAAGGGCGCGATGACCTATCCGATATTCGTGCTGACGGGTATGGCGATTGTGGGAACCCTGATGATGATGTTCGTCGTGCCGAAGCTCACCGAAATTTTTGAGGGTACCAGCGCACAACTGCCTTTTTCCACACGGCTTCTCATCGGCACGTCGCACGTGTTTCAAAACTACTGGTGGGCGATATTCGGCGGACTCGGACTTTGCCTGGTAGGTATGCGCTTTATCCTGCGTACGGATATTGGACGTGGTGAGTGGGACCGCATAAAACTCCACATACCTGTTTTTGGCACGCTTTTTCAGCGCATTTACATCGTGCGGTTTTCGCGGTCGCTGCATACGCTTTTGGTCGGCGGCGTCAATCTCACCGCGGCATTGCGCATTACCTCGGACGTGGTCGGGAATGAGGTTTTTAAGGAGGTCATTTTGCAGACGGTACGCGAAGTGGAGGATGGCAATCCGCTGACATCGGTTATGAACAAGAGTGCGGTCTTTCCGCCCATGGTGCCGCAAATGCTCTCGGTTGGTGAGCGTACGGGACGGCTGGACGAGGTATTGGAACGCATGTCCAATTTTTACGCCCGCGAGGTACAGAATCTGGTGGATAATCTCGTAACGCTCATTGAACCTATGATCATGATCATGATGGGCGTGGCGGTCGGCATGATGGTCGCGGCGATTATTTTGCCCATGTACAATTTGGCGCAGGGATTTTAACCGGCTTGCAGGGAACAGGTAGGTATCTGTATCCTCATTTTCGCGCTTGCCTGCTTTTGCAGGAAGGCGGAACATCCATACTTACTATGCATGACCAGCTCTTTGTGCTATAATACAGATATCCTGTGGAAAACTTCCACGAGATACCCGCATCATAATCAGTACGCGCGTTTGGGGTAAGCTAGCAGCGTGAGTGTGGTATAAAAGTTTTTCACGCGGTGCGGCATGGCCCGTAAACGTGTGCAACCGATTGGCGATTATAACGAGAGGAGGTGAACACAATGAAAATACTTAACAAAAAAGGTTTTACACTTATTGAATTGCTCGTTGTTATTGCCATCATCGGCTTGCTTTCCACGCTCGCCGTGGTCGCGCTCAACAACGCGCGTCTCAAAGCGCGCGACGCGAAACGCATAGCGGATATTAAGCAGATCCAAACCGCACTGGAATTGTATTATACGGAAATTTCGTCTTATCCTATAGGAGCAGCTCTGCAAGGAGCAACTCTGCGTTTAGGAACTGGTATTGAAGCGGATTGCGGTAATGCTACGTGTGATACAATCAGTTCTGCAAATGGAATAAAGGATGTGGTGGCTGGTACAACGTATATGGGTCTTGTCCCTAAAGATCCGTCTACGGATGCCACAAGCGCCAAATGCGCCGCTGGTTCCGGTGCGGTTTGTGATTATGCGTATATCCGAACTGATACCAGCAAATACGACCTATTCTTTTATTTGGAGGGAGCTACAGGAGGTCTTCCTGCTGGTCTGCATACCGCGAATCAAGATGGTATTCTGTAATCAATTATCTTGATGAAATTCTAGAATTGAAAACATCCCCGATGTATTTTCGGGGGTGTTTTGTATCTGCGGAAAATGGTACACTTACCTACGCAGCACAACTCCAAGAAAAAGAACGAACATCTCATTGCTCTCATCATTCCCGCGCAGGCGAGAATCTATGCATGAAATATTTGCATTGACCTCTGCGCGTGAATAATATGAAAAAATGGGAATAACCTGTATTTTATGGGTATAGCCATCTTTATTTTTGGGCTTATCATAGGGAGTTTTCTCAACGCCCTTATTTGGCGGTTACATACGGAAGATTCCGTTCTGCGCGGGCGTTCGTATTGCCCCAACTGCAAACACGTATTGTCATGTGTGGAGCTTGTGCCGCTTGTGAGCTTCGCCGTACAGCAAGGAAAGTGCCGACACTGCGGCAAAAAAATTTCATGGCAATATCCGCTGGTTGAATTGGCGACCGGTCTGCTGTTCGCACTCGCGTACTACGCGATGGCGCGACATAGCAGTGGCGCGTCTTCAGATGTCTTTCCCCCAGGAATCTTTACTCCCATGGACGTTTTTCTGCTCTTCCGCAACCTTTTCTTTATCGCGGCGCTCATGGTTATTTTTGTATATGACCTGCGGTGGCAGATCATTTTGGATAAGGTAACACTTCCCGCAATCGGCGTTGCATACCTCTGGAATGCGTTCTTGGGCGTTTCATGGTATACTATGCTCGTAGGAGCGGGTGTTGCCGGAGGATTTTTTCTCCTGCAGTTCGCTGTTTCAAAAGGCGCGTGGATCGGCGGGGGAGATATTCGACTTGGCGCGCTTATGGGTGTCATGCTGGGCTGGCAGGCTACGCTTGTGGCACTGATGATTGCCTATCTTTCCGGAAGTATCGTCGGTATCGCACTCATCCTCCTGCGCAAAAAACGGGGAAAAGACCAAATTCCTTTCGGCACTTTCTTGAGCATTGGCACCTTAATCGCTTTGCTGTGGGGACCGCAACTGGTACAATGGTATCTGGGGGTGATCAGCATATAGCATCCCCACAACATCGTCATGCCATTCGCTTAGAATTTCATTTTGCATTTTTGCTTTTATTTTGGCTATTACACAAGCAATACTCCCCATGCATAGTGTACAGAACAATCTTTTGCAAAAACGTTGGATAGCATGTATACGTCGTCCCGGCTTTACCCACACACCAAAATTATTTGGCGTGACCTTGCGAAGCAAGAGAGGGTTTACCCTCATAGAGATGCTCACGAGCATTGGTATTTTTGTGCTGCTGACCTTGATATTTGCGGTGAATATGCGTGCGTTTGAAGGAGATTCAAAGCTCAATACTGCGGCGGAAGAATTAGCGGCGCAGCTCATTGCCGCGCGCAACCATGCATGGTCGGGTCTCACTACGGAATGCGGTGCCGGCTTGGTGGTTCCTGAAGGCGGTTACGGCATCGCGGTTGCTACGGTAGGTGCAGGAGGTTCCTATGCGGTTTTTGCGGATTGTGACGGAAATTTTTTGCATGATGGACCAAACGAACTGCTTGAAACCATTAATCTTCCGGACGGCATTGCGCTCACAGCGGTAGAAGATGCGGACGGCTCCTCTATTCCGGGAAATCCCGCAAGCGGTGCCCATGTTACTTTTCGGCCGCCTACCAATGACGCATTTGTATACAATATGCAAATACCCCCTACTTCAAATGACGCAAAGCGGATAGTCATTATCCTGGAACATATTGGGTCAGGAAAAACAAAAACAATCACTTTACTTCGCTTGACCAAGCAGATACTGATTGACTGATGTATGCGATGGAATTATGTAAAAATGCAAGAAGGTTTCGGCCTCATTGAGGTCATGGCGGCGGTCGCGATTATTACCACGGGTTTGATTGCGTCGCTAACACTTTTGCAGGTATTGTCGCGCGCGAACAGTGGTATCAGCACGCGTATTGTAGCGCAAAATCTTGCGCGTGAGGGCGTTGAGCTTGTGCGTGCGGCGCGGGATACGAATTGGCTTGATATTGAACGGAGAACGGCTACGCCACCTCCCCTGTTATTGGTAGATGATTGGGATCGAGGGGTTGAAGGAGACGGCAATAATGCCGCCAATCGTGATTTAACGCTCATTTTGGATTTTGCCGATGGCGCACCCGATACACTGCAGGATTCAGCTCACTACAATCCGGACGCGCCAACCGTCTTGTGGACGGGAAAAAAAGGGACCATTGTTGAAGGACGCTATGTGCATGAGCAAAACCGCGCGCGCGCGGCGCAGTACACCGTAAACCCGTCAGATATGAGTGTGTGGGAGCAAAGTCCCTATCGCCGCCTTATCAGCGTGTATGAAATTTGTCGCGAGATCGATACTGATATTACCGCCGTACGCCATGGAGAAGATCAAGGCGGTGGAAATCCCACGTGCGATCAAGGGGATGGCGACTGGGAAAAAATCGGCATCCAAGTAATTTCAGAAGTGCAGTATACGGAGCGCGGCAGCCAGCACACCATAATCGTACAAGACGAACTTTATAATTGGAAATAACCGCATCAAACATGCAACAGGTAACGGAAAACAAACAAGGATATACGCTGATTGAGCTCATCATCAGCATGGGCATCTTTGTGCTTACCATGACGGCGGTTACCGGTATTTTCTTGTCGTATGTGCGCACCCAGCGTGATGTGGTGGTGCGCCAAAAACTTACCACTGACTTGGAATTCGCGGTTGAACAGATGGCGCGCGATATTCGCCTTATGACGATTGACTACCCCAGGTACCAGGCGGAGGGCGGCATAACCTTCCCGGTACGAAACCTCTACTTACGGGACAGTAACGGCATTCCAGTTGAGTATATACTTATGGATTCGGGAGTGTGCGCCTCCCAAGCGTTTCCTTGTATTTTAAAAAAAGCGGATACCGATTTTGACGGCGAAATTAACATTGACACTGACACTGAAGAGATACTCACTACCCACAGCATGCGCGTGTCAAAGAGGACCGGCGATACAGGAAACGTATCAAAACTGGAGTTTTATATCACTCCCCAGGACAATCCCGGTGAAGCATATGCGCAACCAAGAGTAACTATTGTGGTAGAAGTTGAATCGGTTACCAATCCCGGTAGTACCTACGCCATAGAAACCACGGTAACGTCGCGTATGTATGAGTATTGTGAAATCGGAGTTGCGGGCTGTAACTTGTAGTGCCTCGTAAAAATAACCCGCCGAGTCGGCGGGTTATTTTGTTTTGTGCTTACAGTACATTGAGCGATATCGCGTTAAAGGAGCGCTCGTTGGGAATATTTTTCCCCACAAGCGCTTGCACCTGCATGCCGATCCGCAAATCTTCAACAGCAATCACCGTTTGTTGGGGAATCATTTTTGGCGCTTCGCTGGCAAGATCCGCTTTTCTTATAAAGGTGGTTTTGGTAAGTTTTGCGCCATCGGTCAGGGTTACAAACTTTATCTCGCTAAAAAGGTCTTTTCCTTCAGCGGAAGGTGTTTCAGAAAGTATGGTCCCTTCAATGGTTAATGCACGTCCCTCAATTTTTTGAATGGTGCCAATAATACCAAAGAGCGTATCGGGTACATGCAATGTTTTCGGATCACGCATTGTGTTGGTGAGAGGATTCGTATCCTTGGAAGATGATGGTTGCTGTAGCACGCCTCCGGACTTTGGCGAGGTTACATCCTGTGATGCCGGTATGTTTATTATGATGAGGGCTATGCCGAGAACCGCCGCACCCGCAATGATCGCAAGTACAACTCTGATTTTCTGAAGTGACATACTTACTAAGTTAACGAATAACAAGTACTATTTTTAAAAAAATTGCAATCAACTGCCATTGCCCTTTGCCATTTTTCAGGCTTTTCAAGTATAGCATATTTTTCATAAAACATGAAATCACTATCAAGCAGGGATACGCAAAACTTTTATGTGCCGATTTCCCATATGCACAATCCATCGCCTCTCGTGTTGTGGAGAAAGATATTTTGTCCACAGCTAGTTTTTGTGGTATACTGCACCATATAAAATATGCATCCTAAAGTATAAATCTACATCCGCAATACTAAAGTGAGACAGTTTAAGAAAACATCGCACACATACTCACCAACATACAGCTTCTGCATCCATTTTCCTCATGCGAATGATACTCAAACGCGCACTGTCGCACAACTGTACTCAAAAAACTCTTGTGCGCCTTTCAAAAAAACACGTACGGTGGTTTTTGCTCGTACCCGCTCTTTTTAGTGCAGGACTTTTTATTTTCGGCTTAAGCAGGGGAGAATTGCGTGCATCAGGTGAAGCGGCGATAACCGGATTTGCCAAGGATTGTGCCGGGATGCAGCCGACCGTTTCGATCCAATGGACAACCAGTCTTGCGAACGGCTCGTTTACCAAGCTTGATTGGTATTTTTCAACGAATAACGGTTCAACTTGGACGACTGGCGATACGAATGTTGGTCTGATTGGCAATCCGGGCTATCCCAATTATGTTTTCAATCACACAACCGCAAATGCTGCAACCTCCTACCAGTATCAATTTACCCTGTATGCGTCCGGAGGCGGCATAACCTATGCTTCGGCAATGAGCGATCAGGTAACCACATACGATTGCACTCCTCCTCCAACCACTACCGTCAATGCAAAAAGTATGTGTCAGGCATCAAACCCCTCGGTGCGGGTATACTGGCCGAAAACAGCAAATACCAATACTTATGACGTGTATCGTGCGGCGCATAATGCCGGTACGGGAATATCATTCTCAACACTGCAAGATGCGGATTGTGCATCGGAAACGTGCGAAGTGATAGACACCTATCAAGGCATAAGTCCAGTTACTGATGACGTATATGACTATTACATCAAAGCAACAGGACCAGGAGGATTAACCAAATCGCCGGTCGGGTCAAATCCTGTCGCCGGCGTTGCCGCATGTCCCGTACCCGCACTTACCGTAACCGCTGATCTTGATAGCAACAACATGTGTGTTGCATATAACAGCGACGGTACCCTCGGAAGAGGTTATTTTAAAGCGATCCTTTCATGGAACAACTCCGGTGTGGCGAGTACATCCTATAGTGTGTATCAAAAAATCGATGAGGGATCATTGCAACAGATTGCCGATCCCGGTATCATCTGCAGTGGTGGTACGTGCAACGCGGAACTGCTCAAAGGCGCGGGACATGTTTATGATTTTCAAGTTCGGGTAACCGGCACCGGCTGGTCGTTGTCTTCAAATACGGATGGCGTTGATTTTAATTCAGCTACTTGCGGCGTTTCTTTAGGATTGCAGGCGCCGATACTTGAAGGTGTGATCAAGGGCTGCCAGGCGACAAATCAGCCAAATTTTATCATACAATGGTCATATCCTCCCGGGGCAACCCTGCCAAATCGATATACAATAACGGAATACGAAACCGACGCATTTGGTACATCAAACCGCGAGTTTATAGACCCTGACACCGCGTCGCCCTTTTTTCGTTCGTACAGTTTAACGCCACAATCCGGCAGCGCAAACACCCTTAGCCAAAACCTTGCTTATGCCTACACCATTACCGCCTTGACATCAAATGGTGAATTTAACACTTCAAACAAAATGAGTGGGGGAAGTCCGATGGATTGTTCTATAGTGCCGCCATCACCGGATAACCCATCGCCGCTCACCGTAACGCCAAGCTGTAGCGGCGCCAATCCCACGATGCGGCTCAACTGGAGCGGTGGCGCACATATTGCCGACTACGTGATTTTGCGCGGCGAAGGCGCATTGAATCCTGTATTAAATTCTCTTGCGATTGTGTCGGCGGGAAATACGCAGTATACGGACGGAAGTGTAGCAGGACAAACCACGTACACCTATCAAGTGCAGGCTTTTGGTTATGGACCGACCACGGCGGCAACTGCGCAAGTATCCGCGCAAACCTACGATTGCACCATTCCGGTTCCTTTTACCGTGAATATGCCGCTTACAACCGCCTGTGCTGCGGAAGATCAGCCGACCATTACGCTGTCCTGGAGCGCATCCGCCAATGCCGAATCCTACGAAGTGTGGCGCGGTGCAACGCAAGTCGGCTTTCCGCAGCCGACTGATTTAACCTTTACCGACACTGCGGCAGGCGGGCTGCTCAATAACACCGACTATACGTATACCGTAAACGCGGTGTTGAGCGGCACCGCGCGCACGGGAACGCCAAGTGACGGGAGTTTCAATCCTCTTGCCATAAGGAGCGCTAACTGCCAAAAACCGGAACCGCCAGCAAGCTTTACCGCGACATTTCAATGTACCGGGCAAGACGCACAAGTATCGCTTGCCGCGACCGCAAGTGCATCCGCAAACGTTACAAGCTATCAGGTGCGCCGCACGAATTTCGCAACCGCCGCAACGGCAACCGTCTACAACCAAGCAAATCCGCCAAACGGGTTTCTTGATACCTTGATCGACAGTGAGAAGGGACAGATATTCACCTATGCGGTTTATGCGATTGCGGGGACTTTGGAGAGCGATCCGCGAACCGCCGTACCCGACAATTTTATTGACTGGTGCGCTACGGCAACACCAGACGCGGTTACCGCAGCTCCGCAATGCAACGGAACACAAAGTGAAATGAAACTAAACTGGCAGATGAGTAATGAAACCAATTTTGACGGATTCAGCGTGAAGCGCGAAACAACTCTGCTCACGACGTCTTTACTCACCGCTACTGCTAGAACCTATACCGACACCTCTCCAACACGGAACACTTCTTATACGTATGACATTGTAGCGCAAAGCAAAAGCAGCAGCACGTCGCATGATACACAAGGATCGGTCAGAAGTCCGGATGCGTATAACTGCGCGACACCCCAACCCGTACCCTCGCCACTTACTCTGGCGAGTGGCTGCAGTGGGAACGATCCGGTTGTGTATATCACCGCTGATGCTTCACCATCCGACACGGCGGGAAATGACCAAGTGCAAAACTACGGCGTGTGGCGGCAGGTTGGAGCGCAGGATGCAGCACCGGGATCCGGCGATGATAAGCAGGTGTATAGCGGGTCAACACGTCCCATCAGTAAACCCGATGCAAGCGTTATCGCGGGGGATGCACCAACGTGGTATGTGGCGGTGCAGGGACATAACGGACAGTGGAGCGGCGCAACCTCGGGGTCGCTGACTGTTGGTGCATGCGCGCCGAGCAGCTTCACGCTGAATATTGACAAAGAAATATGCACGGCCGTTGGCGCGCCACAGGTTGATTTTTCGTGGTTTGAAAGCACGGGGGTAACCTCGTACACAATCAAGCGCGATGGCATCGCGCCAATCGGCGGATCCGGACTGCTCGTAATACCGCGTACGTTTCGAGATACGGCTGCCACAGGACTTGTTGCCGACGGCACGACGCGCACCTATATGGTGGATGCGGCAAATGACGCGGGAACCGTTTCTTCAAATCTCAAAACCAGCGCCATTGATTGCCGCCAGCCGGATGCCCCAATTATTACGAGTGTAACACCAACTTCCTGCAGTAAAATAGATGTTACGTTTGCCAGTGACGACACAAATACCCAAGCGTATAAAATCTATCGTACGTATAATGGCGTAACTTCATTCGGTACAAAAGATGTTCCGGGTACATACAATGATAGCGGTTTCAATGAGAACGGGACTTTTACCTACCAAGTGTGCGCTCTGGGCAATTACGCGCTTCCCGGCGAATACTGCTCCGGAACCGCGAGCGCTACCACACCTCCCTGCAGGTTCGCGATTGAACTTGCAGCCGTATGCGTTGGGGAAAATGAGCCGAATATTGTGCTGACCTGGACCAATCAAGAGGGTGCCGATACGTACCAAGTATGGCGCTCTGGAGGCGGAGTTTCCTCTACACAAATTGCTACGTTGGCGGCAGGATCCACCCAGTTTGTGAACAACCTCGCCACACCTGGCGGCTTTGAAGTGCAAAACGGTACTGACTATTCCTTCACGGTCAAGGCATGTGCCGGATTGGTTTGTACGCAAAGCAATACCGTAAGTGTTGATGCCGACTGTACGTCGCCGCCCACCCCAACGCTCGATGCGCCAACCGCCCAATGTAATGACCCGACGAGCGAAACGACGCTCAACTGGACGATGAGTGATACCTCACATGCGGCAAAATACCATATTTATAAATGGATTGAGGGCGATGTGGAGCCCGCAACGCCGACATCGGTTGTGGATGGCGCGAATACACTGACGTATACCGATGGCATTCTCACCGGCGGCGCAACGTATCACTACAAGGTGCGGGCGGAAGGTCCTTTGGGTTTGCAGAGTGGCTTATCGGGAGAGCGGCAGGCAGCCGCAGCTTATTGCACACCAACAACTCCCGATGCGGTTGCGGTTGTGGCAGCGTGCAACGGAGGCGATCCTACCGTTGCGCTAACCTGGGATCCGGACGCATTTTGGGGAGCGCAATACGAAGTTACGCGCAATGGTTCGGTCGTTGCTACGGCAGCGAAAGCGGATGCGGTAACCACGCAAGTGTTGGAAGGGGAGGATTTTACCATCAAAAATGACAATAGCTTGCGGGTAAAAAATATAACCATAGACGGAAAATCGGTTAAGCGCATCGGCTATGGCATGTGGTATAATTCTAATGATCTCAATACCAATACATATGGATCGTATCACGAGTATACTTTTGCGCCAAAAACCGGACCGTACGAATTTACGGTATACGCGCGGAGTTTAGGGAGTGTGGTGAATAAAAATCCGGCAATTACCGTTTTTCTCCAAAGCCAAGCAAATGAAAGTTCCATGCCGTATGTGTATGGAGAATCTTCCTCCCCACAGACAGTTGATACCATACCTTCTGCAATATGGAAACTCTATCGTACATCTGCTGTTGTGGCACACGGAATCTATAAGATCAATATCGCCTGCGGGCCTGTATATAATGGCAACTGCAAGTATAACAATGATAACAGTCAAAAAACATTTCTCTTTGACAAAATCAGCATTGCGCAGGCGAACTGGCAGGAAACCGAAACACTCCCATCCAATACCGCGTATACTTATGGCATCAAAACTATCGGCTTGACAGGTTCGGAGAGCGGCATAACCAATGCTTCGGAGATCATAACACCCGCGTGTACGCCTAATACCCCGAATATTTCCTCGGTAATCAGTGCGTGCAACGGTCCAAATACAAATATAACAGTGCAGTGGAGCGTTTCCCAATCCCAGCCGGGTGTTACCTATCAACTTTACCGCACGGATGCAGCCGATCCTCTGTTGACGGTTGCGGATGATGGTATCAACAATGAGCATACATATGTGGACGTTGCGGTTGGTCAAAACGTCTCTTATACGTACTATGTTAAGGCGATAGGTCCAGGAATTGCCGTAACGTCCCTCAACGCAAGCGCAACAACTCCCTGGTGCAACCCGGACTCTTTTACCATAGCCGCTCATGCAAGCTGCCGTTTGGACTACACGAATCAAGGGCCGCAAGTGGCATTATCTTGGGAAGATCCCCACAACGTGGTTTCGTACGATGTGTATCGCAGTGAGGTAGCAAGCTCATTTGATTATAATAACCCCCTTGCATCCGGATTACCCAACATAAGCGTTGCCTACACGGATACGACGGCTACGCTCGCGCTCACTACCGAATATGTGTATCAGGTGAAAGCGGTGAGTAACGCCGCGGACATTCTTTCAACGGAGAGCCCTTCCGCGACCACGCCCCGCAACTGCTCGCTTCCGCCGTCCGTAATGGAGGTTACCGCCAATCCGACGTGTGGCAGCGGAACCGACTATGGTACGACACTTACGGTTACCATACCGGATATAGCTGCAGTTGTGGATAATTACGAAGCGAACGCTTTATTTTATGCTTTCATGGTGCAGCGCTGCGATGCGGGAGGCACGTGCGTGCTACTGCCGTTTCCCAGCGGAAGCCCGTACCTTCCTTTCGCCTATCTCTCGCCAAGTGGCACAACCTATACGTTCACACTCATAAATTCCGCGGCAAACAATGGCGGCTTTACGAGCGAAGACGATGTGGTTGAGGGCATGACGTACGAGTATACGGTTATACCGATGAACACGTACGCGGGCGTTATTCCCGGCGCTTCCTACACGTCTGTATCGGCAACCGTGCCAACCTTAAGCTCTTGTGCCGGCGAGGATTTGGGCGATATCCTGCACGTTTCGTCGCAAATGTGCGTGAATGGCGTTGCAAAAGTTGAGACCGTGTGGAAAGATTTGATCGGAGTGGAGGACTATCAAGTGGTGCGTCATGAGAGTATGCAGAATACGCCGCTTGGAACAATAAGCGGTTCAGATGTGGATATACCGGATGGCACGTTACTTGGCTTTACGGACGGCAATCCTATCACCGATGACGCGCAATATGAGGTGCAAAGCATTCCGCCAGAAAAAACCTCAAACCCCTATCCTTACCTCGCGTTGCAAGCGTGTGACGCAAATTTTGACCAAAGCCATTTGTTTGGTCGATTGGGAACTCCAACGAGTCAGCTTGCTGCCGCTGAAAACTGTACCGCGGGAACGGGAAATCCCGCAATGAAGGTGTGGTGGTATGAGGCGGGAGGCGATAATCCAAGCCAGTACTACATGCTTTATAAAGAATGGTTTTCCGATCTTGACCAAAGTGCGCAAGGGTACTGCTACGATACCGCCGCAAAGGAATATAGTTCCCCGCGTACGGCGTGTGCGACCAATAGCGAATGTACCGGTATCAGCGGATATTGCAGGAAACTGCAGATGTTGAAATTTAGCAACGCACCCGCAACTTTTGATGATCCGTATATTGACGCCTCTCTTGTTGCAGGTGAGGTCTATACCTACAAAGTTGTCGGGTATCGGGTTGATGGCGCATCGCCATTTATTTTATGGGAAAGCGTGAGTGTTACCGCACCAACGTGTCTGCCCGCGCCCGATCCTTTTACTCTTCATACTATTTCTAAATCTTGTACGGGCGTTAATGAGAACACCGCGCAAGTAAAACTTGCCTGGAATGATACCACAAATACCCAGTCCTACTACGCACACTACGCACTCACCGCTGGTGGATCAGTTACAACTGTTCCCGGATGTGTAAATGACTGGTCAACCATCGGGTCTGCGCTGTGTGCCGACCCATGGGGAGTCAATGGCACGTCTTACACACTCTCTTTTGAGCCTGGAGCGGTTCCCGACTATGACATGTCCTATGATTTTTGGATTTCCGCGGTCGGTCAGGGAGGATCACGCGATTCATCATGTGCCGAAAGCGGCACCTGTACGGTAAAAATGCCTATTTGCACCGCGCCGCCGATTGCGCCAAACAATTTGACCCTTAACGCGCAAACGCGCTGCGACCGCGTAACGCTTACCTGGGTGCTTGCCGGTCAGCCCGATTATGCGGAAAGCTATCGGCTGTATCGCTGTGAAGGCGCGGGATGCGATCCCGTAACACAAGGCACACTGATCCATGAAGAAGCAAGTAGACTCAATGATTTTACGGATGTATATGGAACGAATGTTTCTGACGGCACCGTGTATCGCTATCAAATTGCCGCGCATAATACGCGTACGGACACTTTTTCGCCAACCGCCAAAGCAGTAGTTGCGGCATGTGCGCCACCGGCGCAAGGCGGCAGCGTGCTTTCGCAGTGCCCGGACCACCTAACGCTTACATGGGATGCTGATAATGCGGTTGACGGCTATACCTTGACCCGCAAGCTGCTGACGGACGCCGACTACATAGACGCGCCTCTCATAGATGCCGCAACGAATGGCTATTGCTATGATGTAGCTACAGCGCCTGATGGCGTTTTGGACTGCACGACCGTTGCGGGAAAAATACGCTGGACAGACGTGGTGCAGGAGAGCAGCACTCGCTATGTCTACAAGGTGGAAAGTATAGTGGGTGATATTATGGGGAATGCGGTTGAAATTCAGGCGCGCGCGTGTCCTTACTTTCCGAAATGGCACAGTTTGCTGCCGAATTTTTAATACAGAGATCCTGGAAGTCAGAGGTTGGTGGTTAAAAAGTTGCTGGAACAAACTATCACATACATACCTATGCTGATATGGCATATATATCATTACATGCATAAGGCAAAGAAGTACTGGTGCAGGGACAGGAATCGCGGGAACATCATGCTGTTGAGCGTGTTGGTTTCTACCGGCATGCTGGCAGTCGGCGTGAGTTTAGGAGTGATTTCTGTGAAGCGGCTCAAGCAAACAGGACAAGCGACTGACAGCTTGAGTGCCTACTATACCGCGGAAACTGCGGCTGAAGAAGCGGTCTATAAAATCAGAAAACTTGGCACCTCGTCTGATGCGCTTACCGAAGCAGGGTCGGGATGGACACGGAGCGTAACCCAGAACGCTTCTGGTATTAAGATTGATCTTCGCCACAACGAATGGGTAGATATTGATTTGTATGGGAGTGATGGCTCATGGGCAGCCGATGTGTCCGCGATCTATTTTCATTGGAGTGATAGATGCAGGTGCACCATTTTAAATGTGTCAACCAGACCTTTGCACGCTGATGGGAGTGTGGGCGTTATCCAACAAAATATTCAAATCAGTTCCGAAACACTCGTACAAGGCGTATCCAACATCGCGCTGAATCCCGATGACGCACTTCGCGTTCGTATTACGGCACAATCCGTCGGTCCTAATACCAAGAAAGAAGGCTACGTGGATAATCTGACCATGACTGCGGTTGACTCGGGAGGAAATCCAAGCATTCTTTCCACGGCGATTCGCATCAACGCCAGTGGATCAGCAGGATTGGTAAATCAGGGCGTAGAACTTATCTTGGAGTAGAAGTATTTTATGGAACATGCTATGGTACCCCCGTGCAAGAGGTGTTTTTTGTTTTTGTTATACCATTATATTCTATCCATTTCACGTCATTTTCCTTTATGCCTGCAACCGTACAACAAAAACAACGCGCGGAAAATTTGCGCCGTGAAATCAACTATCACCGGCATCTCTACCATGTGGAAGACCGGCAGGAACTATCTGATGCCTCTTTAGATTCGCTCAAAAAAGAGCTTGCCGACATGGAAGCGGCGCATCCGGAACTGGTGACTGCCGACTCACCAACCCAGCGCGTGGGTGGTAAGTCGCTGGCAAAATTTGCTAAGGTACGTCATATGGCACGTATGCTCTCGCTCAATGACGTATTTTCTGCTGAAGAAATTTTTTCCTGGGTTGCTCGCATCAAAAAATTGGTTCCGGACGATATCCTTGATTATTTTTGCGAACTCAAGATGGATGGTTTTGCGGTATCTTTGGAATATGCAGATGGCGTGCTCGCGCGCGCCTCAACTCGTGGTGACGGCGAAACCGGAGAGGATGTAACGCAAAACGTTAAAACCATAGAGGCGGTGCCTTTGCGCTTGCGCGATGGGGTGAAAAACGTTCCGCGCGCTGTTGAGGTGCGTGGTGAAATTTTCATGACGAAAAAAGGATTTGCGGAGATGAATCGGCTGCAGCAAAAGAACGGTGAACCGCTTTACGCCAACCCGCGGAATTTGGCTGCGGGGAGCATTCGCCAGCTAGATCCCCAACTTGCGGCTTCACGGCCATTGGATTTTATGGCGTACGAAGTTACCACTGATGTTGGGCAACAAACGCATGCGGAAGAACACGAGCTTGTAAAAGCCTGGGGGTTTAAGACCGACACACATACCAAAGACGCCATGTCCTTGGAAGAAGTTATTGCGTATTGTGAGAGTTGGATCACCATGCGTGAAACACTGCCCTATCATATTGACGGCGTGGTGATATCGGTTAACAACCAAGCGACGTATGCGAAGCTGGGTAGCGTGGGAAAAGCTCCGAGAGGCGCCGTAGCGTTCAAGTTTCCTGCGGAAGAGGCGACAACTGTTGTGAAAAGCATCGTTGTGCAGGTTGGGAGAACCGGAGCGATGACGCCGGTTGCACACTTGCAACCCGTGCGGGTTGCGGGAACGACCGTTTCCCGCGCGACGCTGCACAATGCGGACGAAATCAAACGGTTGGACGTGCGTGTTGGCGACACGGTCATCGTGCGGAAAGCAGGGGATATTATTCCTGATGTGGTGAAAGTGTTAAAGCGTCTGCGCCCCAAAGGTACCAAGCCGTATACATTTCCCGAGAAATGCCCGCATTGCGGTTCTGCCGTCATACGTAAAGAAGGTGAAGCCGCATACTACTGTACCAACTTTTCCTGCTTCGCGGTGAGTGTCGCGCAACTCATCCATTTTGCAAGCAAGCGCGCGATGGATATTGAAAATCTTGGGAAGAAAACCGTAGAGCAGCTTGCGCAAGCGGGGTTCGTGCGTGATGTGGCGGATTTCTATGAGTTAACACAAGGGGATGTGGCATCACTTCCCGGATTTGCCGATTTGGCTGCGAAGAACGTAATCGCGGGAATAAAAAACTCCCGCACCCCTAGTTTTTCGCGGTTTATCTATGCGCTTGGCATCCGGCACGTTGGTGAAGAGACGGCTCTCGCGCTTGCGAAAAATTTTCCAACGCTTCCCAAACTCGCTCGCGCATCCGTTGAAGAGCTTGAACGCATTCCCGACATCGGCCCGATTGTTGCGCGAAGCATTCATGCATGGTTTGCCACCGCACCCCACAAAAAGCTGCTACAACGTCTGCATGATCGTGGCGTTATACCCCGTCCGGCTGATTTGCACGGCAGTGTGGCGGGTCGGCTTACCGGAAAGACCTTCGTATTGACCGGGACGCTGCAAAACCTTTCACGCGATGCGGCAAAAACCCGCGTACGCGAGGCGGGGGGAAAAGTTTCGGAGAGCGTTGGTACGCATACCGATTACATGGTTGTGGGGGATCAGCCGGGGAGCAAACTCAAGCGTGCGCAAGCATTGGGCGTACGTACGATCAGCGAAAAAGAGCTCCTCGCGCTTTTGGAGGAAAATACTCCGCCGGTTTTTTTTCGTAAAGATCCTGTCGCGTGATACTTGCTTCTTTCTCCTCTTTCTGCTACTCTACGCTGCATATATGTCACTCACGAAAAAAGATGTAACGCACATTGCGCATCTTTCGCGTCTGTCACTCACGGATGGCGAGATTGGTGTCTTTACCGAACAGATCTCGTCTGTTTTGTCGTACGTTAAAACGCTGGATGAAGTGGAAACTGACCATGTAGCGCCGACTGCGCAGGTTACCGGTCTTACCAATGTTGTGCGTTCGGACGCGGTTCACGCATGCACGGAAAATATGCGGAATAATCTACTTGCGCAGGCAAAGGTTGCTGATACGCATGGCGTTATGGTGCCGAAAGTTTTTGATTAAACAGGTATGCAAAACGAACTGACCTATCTCTCCATCGCTGCACTGCGCAAAGGGCTTCTTGCAAAAACGTGGAGCGCGCGTGAAATTGCTGATGCGCATTTTACGCGCATGAAAACAGTGGACAAAAAACTTAACGCCTATGTCTGCGTAACCGAGGAAGCTGCCTACGAAACCGCCGATCGTGTTGATGGGAAACTGGCCAACGGCACATCGCTTGCGCCGCTTGCCGGAATTCCCGTTGCGTACAAGGATGTGTTCTGTACCCAGGATGCGCCGACCACCGCCGCATCGAACATCTTGCGGGGTTATACACCACCCTATGATGCAACGAGCGTTGCAAAACTCAAAGCGCAGGATGCGGTGATGCTGGGCAAGGTGAATACCGATGAATTTACCATGGGTTCTTCAACGGAAACTTCAGCGTTCGGACCTACGAAAAATCCCTGGGATACGACCAAAGTTCCCGGCGGGTCTTCCGGAGGGTCCGCTGCGGCGGTTGCGGCGGGACTTGCTCCCTACAGTTTAGCTACAGACACCGGTGGCTCCATCAGGCAGCCTGCGGCACTATGTGGCGTCGTTGGACTGAAGCCGACATACGGTCGCATTTCGCGCTACGGAGTGCTTTCCATGGCATCCTCCCTAGATACCATTGGCATCATCGCGCGATCGGTTGCGGATACCGCGGCAGTGCTGCAGATAATCGCGGGACACGATGATTATGATACAACTACCCCGCCGCGGGAAGTGCCGGACTACACGTCTGCGGCAGAAACGCTGCGCGGCGTGCGCATTGGATTACCCAAAGAATATTTTACGCACGCGCTTTCCAAAGATTTTACGGCGCATCTTGAGCAGGTGAAAAAGTATCTCGCAGATCTTGGCGCGGAACTGGTAGAAGTCAGCCTGCCACACACCGCCTATGCGGTTGCGGCGTATTATTTGATAGCACCCTCCGAGATCAGCTCAAATATGGCGCGCTATGACGGTATGCGCTTTGGTTTGAAAGCGGAAAAAATCTTGTCGCTTCTGGATACCTATAGCGGCGTGCGTGCGGTCGGATTCGGCAGTGAAGTAAAGCGGCGCATCATGCTCGGCACCTACGCGCTCTCTGCCGGCTACTACGATGCGTACTATAAAAAAGCGCAGAAAGTGCGTACGAAAATAGCGGAAGATTTTGCGCATGCCTTTCAACACGCCGATGTGCTTTTGACGCCGACCACGCCTACGGAGGCGTTTGCGTTGGGAGAGAAAACTGGTGATCCGCTTGCCATGTATCTTGCGGATATATTTACCATTCCGGCGAATCTTGCCGGCATTCCCGGAATCTCGCTGCCCATAGGCTTGGTCAACGGGTTGCCGGTTGGCGCACAGCTCTTATCACCCCAATTTACGGAAAGCAAACTCTTGGCTTTTGCCGGTGCGCTGGAACAAAAGCTTGCGCTCAAGCTGCGCCCTGATATCCGACTCTAGCGTGCGATTGTTGCCAAACGCAATGCGAGAAATAGTGAGCATACACCGGTGCGAATAGCGTCTGGCATGTCTTTTGCGACAATCGTCATTTGCTGCAGGAGCCGTTTTTATGCTATACTGGCAATGGGTACGCACGTGTTGATAAGTTATTATTTTCCCCTATTTTTATGATAAAACATCTTTTTGCGCGATCGCTCTACGGACGCTCCTTCGCAATCATTTGGAAAAATAGTGTGCTGTGGTTTTTCGGTTTTTTTGCAACACTCGCCGTAGGGCAGGGCGTTGTTGAGCTCGTGACCGGACTCACCAGTCAAGCGGGAGCAACCGAAAATCCGGTGAGCTCCATTGTCGCGTTTTTCTCCGAAACGGGTATTTCTAGTATTACACTCGGCAGCATTATGGCGGCATTTGCGGCAAATCCCCCGGCTTTGCTCTCTTTTGTGTTTGCCGGAGCTGTCTTTTTTGCTCTTGGCGTTTTTGTCGTGTGGTTGGCGACGCTTGCACAAGGCGCGATCTTGAGTGCGTCTGCGCGCGCGCGGGAAGGTAAGCTCATCACGTTTGAAAATTGTCTCGTGTCGGGCATGAGCCGATTTTGGCGGTTGTTCGGCTTGGCTGCGCTCAAGAAGCTATCGATAGCGGCGTTGGTAGTCGCGATGGTCTATGTGGAGGGGCGCATAGCGGTTTATGCGGACAGGTTTGCAACTACACTGTTTTTTCTACTGCTGATGCTGGTGCTTGCGGTACTGTTTTTTGTGACACTCCTTATTATGGTCGCACTTGCGGATGTCATGCGCAAAGATCATACGGTTCGCGAAGCGCTCGGAGAGGCCGAGCGGCTGTTTACGCGGCACTGGCTGGCAATGTTTGAGGTCGCGGTAACGCTCTTCGTCTATAAAGTTGTCGCATTTTTTGCAGTCGTCTTTTTGCCCACGGTATGCATTATTGCTCTCGGGTCGGGACTCATAGGTGCCTACGTGCAATCATCTTTCGGTATTGCGCTTATTACCCTTGTGGTATTGACTGGACCTGTGCTGCTGCTAGGGATATTTGCGGCTTTCTTTACCGCTTTTGAACTCACTGTTTGGGCTGAATTCTACGAATTGATGCACACCTCATCACTCACCAGCACGCTTTTGCGGTGGACGGGACATTTGAAACGCGCGTCATTATAACCAAAACTTAACACGCAGCAGGATGAGTAAATTTTCCACTTCACTGGAAGACCTTCTCACGAAAGATGACGATGTGAATTCTACCGGAGAGAAGCTCAATGAAAAACTGCACGAGTTGCAGCTCCAATCCATAGAACAAGAAACAGATGCCCAGGCAAAAGCACTGGGCGTTCCTTATATATTGCTCAAAGGATTTCCCATAAGTCCGGAGGCGCTTACCCTCATTCCAAAAGAACAAAGCGCGCGCGAAGAAGTGGTATGTTTTTTTTATTCGGGAAATCAGGTTCGGTTGGGAACGCGCCATCCGGAGAGCGCGTCCATAGCGGAGATTGCGGAAAATCTCGCCAAACGCCTCTTTTCCGATGTTGAGGTGTATCTCATTTCCGCGCAGAGCTTTGCTTTTGCGATGAGGCTCTACGAGAAGATTCCCAAGGCTAGAAAAATTATTAAAGGTGTTACCATTGAAGAGGAAGAACTCAAACGCTTTCAAGAGCGCATCAAAACTTTCAAGGACCTGAATCAGGAAGCGCAAAAGGCGAACTTGACGGATATTGTCACCATGGTTATCGCGTCCGCGGTTGAAGGCCGCGCATCCGACATTCATATTGAGGGCGAGGAGAAAGACGTAAAAGTGCGCTTTCGCATTGACGGCATTCTGCATGACGTGGCATCGCTGCACAAGGATTGGTGGGACAAAATTGTGGCGCGTATCAAGCTCTTGGCGAGCTTGAAAATAAATATTACCAACAAACCGCAGGACGGTCGTTTTACCATCTATCTTAGCGACGGCAATGTTGACGTGCGCGTTTCCACCATTCCGACCGCCTACGGCGAGAGCATCGTGATGCGCTTACTCATGTCGTCTGCCGCTATCGTATCGCTCACCGAGTTGGGATTTTCCAAATATACACTGGATATTATTATGAGGGAGATTCAGCGTCCCAATGGCATGATTATTACGACAGGTCCTACCGGTTCGGGTAAAACAACCACGATGTATGCGGTGCTGCGGGAGCTTAACAAACCGGAAACCAAAATTCTCACCATTGAAGATCCCATTGAGTACCACTTGCAAGGCATCAATCAAAGTCAGGTGGATCACGGGCGTGGTTATACCTTTGCAAACGGTCTGCGCTCCATAGTCCGTCAGGACCCGGACATTATTCTGGTTGGTGAAATCCGCGATAACGAAACAACCGAAATTGCCATTCAAGCGGCTATCACGGGACATTTAGTACTCTCTACGCTTCATACCAATACGGCCGCAGCCTCCATTCCACGTTTTGTTTCCATGGACGCCAAGCCGTTTTTGCTTGCACCTGCCCTGAATAGTGTTATTGGCCAGCGCTTGGTGCGCCGCGTGTGCGAGTCATGCAAAGAGGTGTATGCGCTCACGAGCGAGGAACAGGAGCGTGTCACGCGTGAACTGGAGAAGCTTCCGGAAATTGTACAACATGACGTGGATATACACCATTCCTCTTTTTTTCATGGAAAGGGATGCGAGGTTTGCCAGGGGCTTGGCTATAAAGGACGTATTGGTATCTATGAAGTACTGCGCAAAACCAACGTGATCTCCGATATCATATTTTCACAAAAAGTTTCCGCGCAAGATATTGAAGATGCCGCGGTGAAAGAGGGGATGATTACGATGGTGCAGGACGGCCTCTTGAAAGTGCTACAAGGTATTACCTCGGTTGAGGAAGTATTCAGGGTTATTGAATGATAGCCGTGCGTAGCTATAACGTATAACAGCAACTCTTAATTTTGTGGAGAGTTTTTTCCTGTACTGATTATTTTTTACTCCTTACTCCGCACTTCAAAGTTTATCGTGCGCTCGTGTTCTTTTTTCCCAAACGAAAAGGTGAGCCAAATGGCGGTAGCGGGCAGAATATCTTGTACCTGCTCCGGCCACTCAATAACGACCAGTGTGCCAGCTCTTTCTAAAAAATCCTCAAGACCCGCAACAAGAAGCGCATCTCCCGAAGTGAGCCGATAGGCATCGCAATGGACGAGTTGCGAAAATTTTTTATGCGTGGCGTCATACGATTGCAGAAGGGTAAAAGTCGGGCTGATTATGCGGTCTGCTATGCCTAAAGCGCATGCAAGACCCTGGACGAACGTAGTTTTTCCTGATCCCAAATCTCCGGACAAGCATAGAACACCGGGATTCGGCAGCAGGCGAATGATGCGACGGGCGAGGTTTTGCGTATGTTTTGATGAGGTTGTGCGGTAGACGGCGGTCATACAATTTTCAGCCGAGAACTCGCTTGCCAGTTGCGTGGGACTACTCGCGGAAACAGTAACGCCGCCGCGCCGATCATGGCAGCGTTGTCCGTACAATACGTTTTGTCGGGTACGGCGAAGTTGATGCCTTTGTCTGCGGCATGTTGCGCCAAGGTTTTTCGCAACAGCGTATTTGCGGCAACGCCTCCGGCAAGAATCAAAGTTTTTGGCTGTATGTGCGCAATCGCTTTGAGGCATTTGCCGACGAGTGCGTCAACAATTGCGCGCTCAATACTTGCCGCAAGATCTCGCACGTACACCGGTGATTTTTTGACCCGCGGCGTTTGTGCCTCGTGCAAGTATTTGACCGAGGTCTTGAGTCCCGAAAAACTGAAATCATAATCGGAGCTTGCCGCAAGCGGACGGGGAAGTGGAAATTTTTGCGCGTTGCCATGTTCCGCCATGCGACTTATGGCGGGACCGCCCGGATAGCCCAACCCTAACATCTTTGCGGTTTTATCAAATGCTTCACCCGCCGCGTCATCCCGCGTGCGTCCCAAAAACCGCCATGCGCCCAGTTTGCTGCTCGTCCATAGTTCCGTATGACCGCCGGATACGATCAGGATGACCATAGGATAAGAAAAGGAACGGAAATCCCTGCCAAGCCATGCAGCTGCAGTATGTCCCAAAAGATGATGGACGGGTATGAGCGGTTTTTGCCAGACGGCCGCAAGCGTTTTTGCCGCGGTAGCACCAACCAAAAGTGAGGTGAGCAGACCCGGTCCTTGCGTAACGGCGATTGCGCTGATGTCTTTTGGTAGTACTGCCGCCTTGGCAAGCGTTTTTGCAACCAGTGGGATGATTTTATGCTCATGCGCACGTGCGGCAACTTCCGGAACAACCCCGCCGGTTTTCGCGTGCAGAGGAATTTGCGAGGCAATAACTTGTGCGCGCACTACGAGGTGATCTCGGCGCTTTTCTACCAGTGCGACCGATGTTTCGTCGCACGATGTTTCAATGGCAAGTACCTTACGTGGTGCGTTGACTGGCTTCATAAGAAATGCTATAGTGTTGCACGTACCCATGTACCGTAGCATAGTCGCGCCGCCATCGTCTAGGGGTTAGGACACCAGGTTTTCATCCTGGTAACCGGGGTTCGATTCCCCGTGGCGGTACCACACATACCATTTTAGTTGTATCTGTATAAACCTCTTGCAGAGAGAATTATTTCTTCTGATGTTCCGGTTTGTACTACAGGTTCCTTATTTTAAGAGGATGTGCTATACTGCTTTCATTGTTTAACTAGTTATTGTTTATTAAGTTTTTGAAACCTATGCCAGCACCAGTATCCGTATCAAAGGCATCTTCCGAAAAATGGGGGATGTTGAACCAAAACTTTGTTTTGGGACTTGTTTCCGGCGTTGCAATTGTAGCGCTTGTCGGTTTTGCATTACTTCTTGTACAACGAGGGGATAGTGAGAAAACTGCAAAGACTCAACAAGGATCGGGCGTTGTTGCCGTACAACCCACACAGCCAACGCAACCTGCGCCATCTGCCGCAGTTCCCGCGGTAACGGACGCCGATCATATTCGCGGCAATGTTAATGCGCCGGTAACACTCGTTGAGTATTCCGATTTTGAATGTCCGTTTTGTCTGCGTTTTCTTCCCAGTGTAGAGCAAGCATTGCAGGAATACCCGAATGACGTGCGTCTCGTCTATCGTCATTTTCCGTTGACGTCCATTCACCCAGAAGCGCAAAAAGCCGCGGAAGCTACCGAGTGCGCATCTGAACAAGGGAAGTTTTGGGAAATGCATGATAAGATATTTGAGGCGGATGCGGCGAGTAACATGAGTGTTGCAACATGGAAGCAGGTTGCCGGTGATTTAGGGTTGGACACCGCAACGTTTGCCACCTGTCTTGACTCCGGTAAATACGCAAATCTCGTGCAGCAGCAAACGGCAGATGGACAAGCAGCCGGCGTGCGCGGTACACCCGCAACCTTTGTGAATGGTCAGCTGGTTTCCGGTGCCGTTGCCTATGAAACATTGAAGTCGGTGATCCAGTCAAAGCTCGCGCAGTAATTTGGCACGTATCCCTACAACCAAATACCCCCAAAACCCTTAAGGGTTTGGGGGTATTGTATGTGGATCAGTTTTCTATGGACTTACTTTGAGGATGTTCAAAAAATAGAGAAAGAGCAGAAAAAGTAGTAATCGGTTCGAACTTGCCATTGCCTTTCTTGCCAACTAAGCCGAAAAATACGCTCAACATTTCGCTGAAAGCGAAAGAAAAAAGATTAGTTCTGTCCCGCCTCTGCGGGACGAGGTTAATTCTTATGATTTCACAAAAAGTGAAAATTGGCGGTGTATTCTTAAAATAGCTCGAACGGAATTCTGCCCTCGCCGCGCTTTGCGCGACTCGGATTTGGCAGGCGGGCAAAATAAAACTATCCTTTTTCCCGCGCTCTTGGCGCGGGGTGGTTCATTTACCAGAACGAATTTATTTCCAGAAAATGAAGAAGGGGTTATCCGCATTGCTGTGGATAACCCCTTTGGAATTTTGTAGCGACCGTCTTTGGCGGAAATTCAAGGATCAAATGACAATGAGTCAAAAGACCCAAGAATTCAATCACTCAAGGATCGCTACTGTGAGACAAGACCGAAAGCCGAACCACAGCTACCGCTGGCATCATTGACCCATCTCGTTCGGAACCCGACCTCGCCGTCGCAGAACCAGAAGTACGGAGACCACGAGAAGTCGCCCCGGGCATCCGGAGAGAACTCGTCCCCGGAACAGTTGATCCAGAGATCGTCATAGTGCTGGATCCGTTCCGGATGCGTCATGATCATGATCCCGATGGCGAAAGCCCCGAGACCGAACTCGTTGGCGTTCATGACTTTGCGTGTCCGGCGAATCGAACGGCCCCTGTGACGGAGACCGAACTGAGCCGAAACGACGAGAATGTCGTGTTCTTTCTGCTCGTCACCGAGCTTCTGGAACGCCTTGGACGACTTTTGCGACTGACGGAGATACTGCGGACCGAGCTGACCTTCACGATAATTGTAGAACACACCGTTTTGGGTCTGCTTGATCAGGTCGAGCATCTTCTGCACGGCTTCGCCGTATGTCGGGGCGATCTTCTCCCACCTCGGAATGGCGAACCATCCTTCGGCATTTGGGGGAAGACACTGCTCGGCCAGCTTCTCATCGGCGTAGCCAATCCAGGGGAACAACTCGCGCAACCGGTTGGTCTGCTCGGTGATTCCCTTGGGCTTGTAGCCGGAGAAGTAGCCGTAGTTGGATTCTGTTTCCTCGTCTACGAACTGATTGCTTACGGAGAGTTTACGGACGGCCGTCATGATCATTGCCTGGAATTTGTCGCCGTTTTCGATGAGCTTCTGAAGCCCGTCCTTGTAGAGACCCGTTTCCTTGAACGCACGTTCGGCGGCACCCTCGACGAACCTGAAGTACTGCTTTTTCTGTCCTTTGGTGATGCTGGTGTTGGTGATCGATGTTTTCATCGTCATCCTCCTTCTTTTTTGAATTCCCGGAGTCGCTCCGGTCAGCGCCTTGCCTCTTTGTGAGGCGAGCGTGCTGGATACAAAAACCACTTATATCCAATACACTAACCTCACAAAATTACTACACGCAGCCTTTTTAAAAGAACATTTAACTTCATGTCGGTATAGCAAATATCAACGGTTTTGTCAAGCGTTTTAATGCTACTTGATTTTAGGGTATAATAGCATTGAGCATAGACTACTAATACACGGTTGTTTAAGGATTGCCGTCGCCGAAATCTCTCATCAAGTGCCAGATAATTTCAAAAAGGTGCTTGGTTCTTATTTTCAATATTTCGCCAAATAGCGTTTGGATCAGGAGGATAAAAAGAGAAAAAGTCTCAAACAATAGCTTATAAGGCTTCAACAACAGATCCGCAATATCGTTATGGATCGTTCAAAACGCATCATAGACGCAGATGTCTTTATAAAGATTCAGGACGAGCTTTTAAGGGAGAAGGAGATGCATCAGAATCGGTTAGGAGAGCTCGAGGGAAAGTCGGACAAGTTCGTTCAAAAGTTCAATGAGCTGTTGGACTTCACTGATCACGCAGACAGAGTATTCCAGACCAGCGGGTTGCATCAAAAGCGTACATTGATGAAGCTTTGTTTTGAGGGTTTTATCGTCAGAAATCAAAAACTGACGCCGTTGTGGACGCCAGTCTTTGATGTTCTTATGGACTTGCAAGTCTCCAAGATAGAACCTCCGAAACCGTCACAAGGCTCAAAAAGCCTTGCAAACACTTCGGTTCAAACTTGGAAATCTGGCGTGTTCTGCCTTCCAAGTATTCAGGCAGGTGGCGCGGGGCTGTCCACAATTTGATTTCGCAAAGGAAAAGCGGAATTCCCCCCCCTTTTTGCCCGCCCACTTGGACTTCGCCCCCAAAACTTTTCGGCGGGATGGAAAAGACAATTTCTTTGTTCTAATTATAAATCATTACCGGAATACGACAAATTAAAACTTTTATTAATCAAAGGAAAATCAGGAACAACATTATTAATACCAGCCTCTCCCAATACTGCCCAATTAATAAACGAAGGATCACGAGGAACAACCCGACTAATATTTCCGTTTGCATCGGTAGTGACAAAATAAACAATTTCTCCTCGCCAACCCTCAACTATGCTTATTGAAAAAGTATTTTTTGTAAAAACAATTTTTTTATTTTGAATATTGATATCTCCTTTTGGTAATTTTTCCAACGCGTCTACTATAATCTTAATTGACTCATACACTTCTTTAACTCGAACATGGAATCGCGCATAAACGTCTCCTTCTAACTCGGTGATGATTTCACCAAGAGAAAGTTCACCATAGGCTGCATATAGATAATCAATGCGCGCATCTTTTGTTATACCAACAGCCTTTCCGACAACTCCGGTTGCATCATGTATTTGAGCAGTCGCTAATGAAAGTATGCCCGTGCCCTTGAGACGATTTAAAAGCGAGGTGCTATTCTCAGCCACTTGCATAACTTCAGCAAAATCTTGGCTTATATCCTTTAATTCCACCCTTAACTTATTTTTTTCTGAATCAGCAATATCTTTCGTAACTCCACCGATTGTATTTACACCTCGCAAGAATCTGCTGCTGGTAAGTCTTTCGTTTATTTGCATAAGCATTTCTCGCAACCGAGAGCCTTGGGCTCCGCCAAAATTAAAGCCAGTATCCATCATAATTGCCCCGATATCGCCAAAATGGTTAGCCAGTCGTTCCAACTCAGCATAAATAACCCGCAAATATCGCGCCCGCGCCGGCACAACAGTGTTGTTTAATTTTTCCAATGTCTGACAAAAGGCTAGTGAATGACTAAATGAACTATCACCGGAAATTTTTTCTGATAAATTTATTTTGTCACCGATAGAAAGTGTTTCAAATAATTTTTCACTGCCCTTGTGCGTATAACCAAGGCGCGATTCAAGATAGACGATACTTTCTCCGGCAACGCTAAAGCGAAAATGTCCCGGCTCAATGATGCCGGCATGAATTGGTCCGACAGGTATCTCGTATATTCCCTCGCCTTCTGTTTTTTGAAATTGATATGTTCCTTGCGCCTCTTGAGGATGCGCATTCCAGGCAAAATCTTTTCGCAATGGATAAACATCAACTGGCCAATTTTCATGCAAAATAATAGGTCGCGTATCTAGATGTCCAATTGGATTTAGACCAAAAAAAGTCTTAATTTTCTTTTCATAGCTCCAAGCACTATGAACAACATTAGAAAGAGAAGGAAATTCGGTAATGTTTTTCAATTCAAGAAAAGGAACAATAAATACATTTTCTTTGGGATAAGCAAAGACATACCAAACTTTAAAACAATCATTTTCCGTTCTTTCGTCGGTGGCGGTAATAAGCTTGAGCGAAAGATTTTTATTAGCATACAACTCGCTAACCACCGCGACTATCTCCGAAGCAGGCACCGCAAAAGAAGCAATATTATCATGCCAATCGACCTTTGCGTTCGCATGGATATAAGACCTAATTTTTTCCTTAATCATATTATTTATAAATTACAGATGCATCATTTATTAAAGCAGATAAAAATGACGGGATATAGAAACTTAAAATAATAATACTAGTCAACAATAATATTGGTGGAAGAATCAACCAAATATTATTTTCACCGACTTCGATGCCTTTCGGTTTTTCTCCGAAAAACATTGCCAATGTGTGCTTCAAAAAACCCACAAAAACAAGGAGTGTAAAAAATAAAGCAATAATGCTAATGAGCGGATAGCTCTCGATGCCAGCAGAAAGAATTTGCATCTTAGTTAAGAATATTCCGAATGGAGGCACTCCCGTCACAACCAAAAAGCCCACAATAAAAAGTGTACTGGTAATCGGAGCGACATTTGTCGCCCCTTTAATATTGGCAATTCTTGCTGAACTATATTTCAACAATAAATTACCAGAAGAAAAAAACATAGCCCCCTTTACTAGTGAATGATAAATTAAGTGCAAAATAGCCGCCAAAGCGCCCATGCCACCAAATCCAAAGCCCAGAGCCATCACTCCGGCATTCTCAATACTCGAATAAGCTAATAATCTTTTATAATTTAGAGCATTAAACATTATTAGTGCGGCAATAACAATAGATAATAATCCAAACACGATTAATAAATGTTGACTAAAACCTTGACCAACAGCCGCATCGGTTATTCTCTTGAATTTCAAAATAATCATAAAGGCAATCGGCAACAGCGCGCCTGACAACAGTGCACCGATTGGATTAGGCGCTTTACTATAAGCATCTGGCTTCCACGTGTGCATAGGAGCCAGACCGACTTTGGTTCCATAGCCGACTAAAACAAAAACAAAAGCAATCTTGGCAACCACCGGATTTAATTGTGAGGCACTATTTAATAGCAACTGCCAATCAATAAGCCCACTCTCATCCGGAAATTTAACCGCGGTAAAATACAACATCGTTCCAAAAAAACCTAACAACAAACCGACTGAATTGATAATTAAATATTTCCAAGCCCCTTCAATAGCTGAGGGCTTATTATAAAAACTAATTAAGAAAGCCGTGGACAATGTTGTCGCTTCAACAGAAATCCAAGCAAGAATAGGATTATTAGCGCCAATCGCTAAAATCATAGCCAATAAAAAAGTATTTAACAAAGTGAAATATTGCCGCACCCGAGTAAAACCGATAATATTTTTAGCCGTTTCTTGACGCAAATAAGCTATTGAATAAATTGCAACTGTTAGATTTATAAAACTAATCACAAGCAAAATAATCACCGCCAATGAATCAACAGAAAATAAACCAAAAGGAGTATAATTGCCAACGCTTGAGACCTTCAAGGCAATTGCGCCAGACTCAAACAAAACCACCAAGGCAGTTAAGACAGAAAAAAATTCAATAACGCTTCTTCGCTTAACAAAAATGCTTATTGCGATTGTAATTATAATAGTTGTAAATATAAACAAAATTTCCATAACTTTAACCTTTTAAATTATTCATAGAAGATACATTGAGCGTTCCAAAGTGCTTTAAAATCATTGACATAAATATAGTTGCAATCAAAATCCAAATTCCTATATTAAACATAATCCCGATTTGCAATGCCGGATTCTGCTCCAGCCCGGCAAAAATAACAAAAGCGACAATACTATTTTCCAAAGACAGCACACCCAAAATTTGCGAAAGAGCGCCCTTGCGATTAATGATTAAGAATAGTGAAAGAAACATAGCGGAAAGCGCTAAAGAAAGCGAATCTTGATTGGCCGGAACAATGCTGGTTAACGGGGAAAATTTTTGATAATGAGCAATGAAGGTTAGAATAGCAATGCTAATAATCGTTAATGGCGTATTAAGATAGGTGCTAACGGAAAAAGCCAAGGCATTTTTCTTTATCAAACGAATAAAAAATAATGGCGCTAAAATAACCTTTACAATCAACATCAGGAAAACAACCAAAAGAATAGCTAAATTATTTGTTTCAAAAAAAGAATTCAAAAAAAATAATACAATAACCAGAGATTGAATACCATAGGCGATTGACGCCGAAAAATTTTTCTTGGAAAGATGTAGAAAAACAATCGTCAAAAACATTATTCCGAGCAAAAATTGTAAAAATATCTGATTCATAATTAACGAATGAGACCAATAGCAATAGCATTAAGAATAAAAGAAATTAACAAAAGGTCCGGTAAACGAAAAAAACGAAACTTAGCCATACTTGATTCCAGTAAAGCAATAAGCAAGACGCCTAAAAATATTTTTATCATAAAAATAATAATCCCCATGCTAATTGTGATTACGCCCGGGGTGTAAGCTAAGCCAATTGGAAAAAATAAATTTACCCACAAAGCTAAAAAAATGAACAGCTTATTAAAAGACGCCCACTCCATCAAGGCTAATTTTTTGCCGGAATATTCCAAAATCATCGCCTCATGAATCATCGTCAATTCCAAATGAGTAGCAGGATTATCATAGGGGAATCTGGCCGTTTCAGCCAATAGCACCACCAAGAAACCGCCAAACGCCAGAAGTGTCGGAAACAAATATTTTCCGTGTAAAAATATATCAGCGTTAGCAATAGCAAAAATATTAGTTGTTCCATTTATCAAAGCAATCGTTAAAAGTGAAAAAATAAAACCACCTTCAGCCAAAGCAGACAAAGTCATCTCACGACTAGAGCCAAATCCACCAAAAGCACTGCCAATATCCAATCCTCCCAACGCCAGAAAAAAAGTGCCAATAGCCAATGCATAAACGATAAGCAACATATCGCCGGTCAAAGTATTGGTCAAAAAAGAAGTAAAAAGAGGAATACTTGCTCCTATCAATAAGGTAATTGAAAAAACAATAAAAGGAGCAATACGAAAAATCCAAGAAGCATCTCGACTAATTATTTCATCCTTGTGTAAAAGCTTCCAGAGATCGCGATATGGTTGAAAAATACTCGCCCCTTTTCTATTTTGCAGTCTGGCTTTTATTTTATTAATAACACCAGCACAGAGTGGCGACACAAGCGGAGTTAGGATGATTTGAATTTCCAAAATTATAATTGTCATAAAACTTATAATATTGAAAATAAAGAAACAAGCAATGCTATTAAAATATATAAAACATAAATATTAGTATTACCACTTTGGATATTTTTTACTCGCATCGACAAGCTGGTAATCATTGTCAATATAGGTTGATAAAAATAAGACTTATAAACATCACCCACTCCCAATGATACTGTTCTAGTTCTTGGTAAGTATCTTGATTCAGAATCACTATAATCAATCGTATGCTGGATACTTGGTTTTAGTATGCCCTTAAAAATAACAACAATAGAACGAGCAAAACCAGTCGAAGTAATTTCCATACGTGGATTTAAGTCAGTTCCGCAATCCCAAGTAGCGCCGATTTTTATTTTTTGACTTCTATTGATTATTAAATCAATTATAATAGCAACAACTATCAAAGCGCCAACCAAAGACAATAAAAAGGTCAAACCGGAGACAGAAGAAAAACTATTTTCTATCATCAAACCTTGACTATTGGACACTAAAATAGTTTCTGGAATTTTTTGAAGCACGTCAAAGCTTCGCCCTATTTTTTCCAACAAAGACACTGTCTGACTGGAAAAAATTCCAAACAAAAACGATAGCATTGCCAAAGCGCCCATACCAATCAACATTGATCGTGGCGATTCTTTGGCGTGAGTCACTTCCGTGCTTCTTGGGCGAGCCAAGAATATCGATCCAAAAGCTTTAACAAAACAAGCCAATGCCAAACCACCAGTAAAGGCCAACGCTCCAACAGCCAATATAAATAACCATCTCATTGAAGAATCCAAAATTGCAATTCCTTGAAATAAGGATTGAAACGTCAGCCATTCGCTAAAAAATCCATTAAATGGTGGCAAAGCAGATATTGCCATTGAACCAATCAAGAAAAAGAAAGCCGTTTGCGGCATATATTTAATCAGTCCGCCGTATTCTTCCATATTACGCGTATGCATTTGATTGATAACCGATCCGGCTCCTAAAAAAAGCAAAGACTTAAAAATAGCATGATTTAAGGTATGGAAAAGAGCCGCCACTAAACTCAAGAACGCTAACGCCGGCATACTTAATGACGAAAAAATAAGCGCGCTACCAAGGCCAAGCAGGATAATACCGATATTTTCAATACTATGATAAGCCAATAATCTTTTGATATCATGTTCCGTCAGCGCATATAAAACACCTAATAAAGAAGAGATTATCCCAATAATCAAAACAACAATACCCCACCAAATTGGAATTGGCTGAAGAATATCCAAAAATAATCTCATCATCATAAAAATTCCCGTCTTAATCATTACCCCGGACATTAACGCCGAAATATGTGAAGGCGCCGCTGGATGAGCGGCTGGTAGCCAAATATGCAAAGGAATAATACCTGCCTTGACGCCAAAGCCAATCAAAGCGGCTAAAAAGATAATATTTTTTGCTCCAATAGGAAGCAAGGCAACGCCACTCTTGATGGTCACAAAGTCGAAAGAACCGATGAACTTATAAAGTAATAAAAAAGCCACCACAATAAAAGCGGTACCGATATAAGTCATAACTAAATATAAAAATCCGGCTTTTACATTTTCTTGATCATCGCGATCATAAATAACCATAAAAAATGAAGCCACTGACATAATTTCCCAGCCGATCAAAAAGAAAATTCCATTGGATGCTGTTAAAACTAAAAGTATACCTAGAATGAAAAAATTATAAAAAAATCCCAAGGCGCCAATATTATATTTTTGATAATAATGTCTAACATAACCGACTGCATATATGGAACAGAAAAGTGCTATTAAAGAAATAATAAAAATGAAAAAGGCGGACAATAAATCAATATTGAAAGAGAAAGAAAGCAAAGGGAAAGGAGAACCATTAACCAAAAAAGCTGCGGTGTGTTCGGAAATAATTGTTGCCACAGAGAAAAGTAACCCCCACAAAGAACCGGCGATGGCAAAAAAATTACTCCAGATATTTGCCGAATCGTCATCTTTTCTTAGCAATAAAGAACCAATCGCGCCGACAAAAAACAGCGAGAGCAAAATAAAAAAACTTATCGGTGATGTGATAATTTCTAACATATTATTTTAATATAACTGGCTTTTTATCTAAATTTTCAAGAATATTCAGCAGGGAAAACAAGATTTTTTTGGGCGTCGGCGGATTGCCGGGAATTTGATAATTTACCGACAAGACAGAATCAACTCCTCCTAAAACTGCATAAGAGTCTTTAAAAATCCCTCCGTCAATAGCATCATCTCCCACTGCCACGACAATTTTTGGTTCAGGCGTTGCTTCGTATGCTCGCTTGACTGCTTCCGCCATATTGCGCGTTACCGGCCCAGTCACCAAAAGCATATCAGCGTGCCGTGGCGAAGCCACAAAATGAATTCCAAATCGCTCAATATCATAAAATGAATTAGACAAAGCGACCAATTCTTGTTCGCAGGCATTGTCAGAGCCGGCATCAATTTGTCGAATCGTCAAAGATCCACGAAACAATTTTTTTACTTTATTTTCTATTTTTTTCCCGACAGCCACGATACCTGCCTGATCAGAGTCCTTGTTTTGTAAGGGGATTATATTGCTGGGAGTTTTAAATATTTTTAAAAAAAGTTTAAACATATTTTTTATTTCATTAAATCATCGAGCAAAACGCCGAGAGCGTCCGCTATTTTTTTGACTGTGTCAATTGTAGGATTAGGAGTTGAGCCAGCTTCAATCTTGGCGATTGTATGAAAAGCTAAATCCGCTTTCTTTGAAAGCACATCTTGAGAAATACCGAGCTTGTTTCGGTATTTTCTTATATTGTCCCCAATTGTGGATTTTTCGTTTGGCATATTCGTATAGTTTTACTATTATTATTGTATAATAGTAAAAACATCGCTTATTTATAGTTAGTATATGGAATTTTTAGCATTTAGTCAAACAAAATTAGGGAGTTCCTTCGACATAACGCGCGCACGGGTAAATAAAGCAAGCGTTATTCCTCTTTTGTCTTCTTTTGTTTTTTCTGTCCCGCCGTCCCGCAGAAAAGTTTTGGGTGCGAAGTCCAAGCAGGCGGGCAAAAAGGAAGGGGGTTTGGGGAATTCCGCTTTTCCTTTGCGAAATCAAATTGTGGACAGCCCCGCCACCTGCCCGAATACTTGGAGGGCAGAACCCCGAAAGAAAAACACCCTCTCCTTTTTCAAAAGAAATTTCACCTCCGCCAAATCAGAAATGCAAGGAGTGTTTTTTCTTTCGGGGTTGCCGAGGCTCTGCGAGGCAGTGGCGGAACGATTCATTCATCACTGGGATTTTGCTCGAAATACATTCGAACTTTGTCCAGAACATACCGCCAGAAAACGAAATCGGGTTCGGATGCAAAAATATGGTCGGCACGAAGTGCCGTCTGTTCTGAATTCCCCCCAAAAAATCCTGAATCTGAAAGGGTTCGCCACGCAGAGCGTGGCTCCTCGTTAGCCAATGCAATTATATGAATAATCAAACTAGAAAATTTTTTATCTACACCAGAAAATCTACCGATACTGAATATCGGCAAGTGCGAAGTATTGGCGACCAAATTTCTGAATTACAAGAATTGGCGAAGAAAGAAAATTTAGAAATTGTTGATACTATCGTAGAAAAACAAATCGCCAAGAAACCTGGTCGCCCTTTGTTTGCCGAAATATTGAAAAAACTTGAAGCAGGCGGGGCTCTGGGAATTTTAGCGTGACACCCCGACAGATTGGCGAGGAATAGCATAGACGGCGGGCGGATTATCTATCTCGCAGATACTGGAAAAATAACCACGCTAAAATTCCCGACTTTCTGGTTTGATCCTACTCCGCAAGGAAAATTTATGCTTTCAATCGCTTTCGGACAATCAAAATATTATGTTGATAATCTTTCGGAGAATATAAAGCGAGGTCATCGGCAAAAATTGAAAAATGGCTTATGACCTCAAATGGCTCCTTTAGGATATTTGAATAATAAAGAAACAAAAATGTTTTATGTTGATAAAGGAAAATCGCCATTTATCAAAAAGGCATTTGAGGCATACGACACTGGAAACTATACTTTGAAAAATCTCCGAAAAATTATCAACGGCTTGGGACTTGTTGGCAAGAAAGGCAAAATGCTTTCCGTTTCAAATTATCAATATATGCTGAAGAACAAAATCTATTATGGAATGATTGAATATAATGGAGAATTGTATGACGGAAAGCATGAACCGATTATCACAAAGAAACTTTTTGATTTATGCCAAGAAGTGATGGCGAACAAGAGCAAGCCGAAATCGCCAAAACTGAAACCTTACATTTTTAGAGGATTTTTCCGTTGTGGAGAATGCGGCTGTTTCATTACCACCGAAACACAAAAAGGTCATAACTATTTACGATGTACCAAACGGAAAAATCCTTGTTCGCAAAGATACGCGAGAGAGGACGCCATCACTTCTCAAATAAAAGAGGAAATCAAAAAAGTTTCTTTGTCTTCCGCTTGGGCAAATGCTTCAATCAATTATTTTGAAAATGAGAAAATGAAAATTGCCCAAGCGGAAAGCTCTTTCGCCCAAAAAGCGAGAGATGAGCTTGTGGAGATAGAAACCAAACTTGATCGTTTGCTTGATTTGCAACTGAACGGCAATTTGTCGCAAACGGAATATACCGCTAAAAAGCACAAGCTCATTCTCGCCAAAAAGGATTTAGAAGAAAAAATCTCCGCTTTTGGGCGAAAGAGCAATAATCGGTTCGAACTTGCCATTGCCTTTCTAAAAGAGGTCAACCAAGCCGAAAAATACGCTCAACAAGAAAATCCCGAAAGGATTCGGGAATATCTGCAAAAGATTGGTTCGAACTTCCGTATTGCCGACCGCACGCTGGCGTGCGATTTCAAAAATGCCTTTCAAATTGCGGAAAAATACCATGCCGAGGCGCTTTGCGCCGAGGCTTCCAACCTTGATTTTTCGAAATGTGATTCTTGGCGGAGAGGGAGGGATTCGAACCCTCGAAGGGCGTGAACCCTTACTGCTTTTCGAGAGCAGCGCCTTCAGCCACTCGGTCACCTCTCCCTATTTCTCGGCAGAGCCTCGGTCAAAAAAC